>Ga0206921_10005_pt1 | contig 71221 bp, 57 predicted proteins | sample Alteio_BWOrgHeat_66_FD_152930 | JGI IMG/M metagenome (GOLD analysis project Ga0206921, IMG submission 152930) | Enriched cells from forest soil in Barre Woods Harvard Forest LTER site, Petersham, Massachusetts, United States -... | ecosystem: Environmental > Terrestrial > Soil > Temperate forest >...
CAGCCATCTATTTTCCCTCTCCCGCACTGAAGATCAGTTTTCCTGACGTTTCCCGTGGGCGGGAGAGGGAAGTGCTAAGCGGTCTTTGCATATCGTTTAAAGTTTTACCGTATAATTCTCTTGTTCTGCTATTTTAGCTTCACTTAACTGCCAATACTGAAAATCGAAATTCAGCTTTGCTTTAAACGCGGCCACGATCATAGCGGTAAAGAATGCTTTTTTCGTCGCATTATACATTTCAATGCTGTCATTAAAAGACTGTTTTGCATAAGCTAATTTATTTTCAGTGCTCACAATTTCTTCTTGCAGCTGCAAACAATTTTCATTGGCCTTTAACTGTGGGTATTGTTCAAAGACCAGATTAATTTTAGAGGCAATTTCAGAAATTTTATTTTCCGCAGCAATTCGGCCTTGTTCATCACCGCAGGCTTTAGCTTGCTGTGCCTGATTACGTAATGCGACTACATCTTTCAGCGTGGTTTGTTCATAATCCATGTATTTTTTAACAACGTTAATGAGTGATTCAAATACTTTAAAACGGCGATCTAATTGAATATCAATTTGTTTTTGATTATTACGGACAGCTTCAATCAAAGCGATAAGGCGATTGTAAGTCAAAACAATAAAGCTACCTATTACAATCGCAATCACAAGAATAATCATACCCATACTCATGCTGGCTTAGCTCCTTTATATTCAGGATAATGAATGATCATATTGTAACTCAGGAAAAACCTTATGTCAGATAGTACCATCAATTTAACCCCAATGCTGTATGCCTATTTGCAAAAAAACTCTCTGCGTGAACCAGAGGTGCTGAAAGCATTACGCGAGCAGACCCATAAAATGAGCATGGGACAAATGCAAATTTCGCCTGAGCAAGGCCAATTCATGAGATTACTGATTGAATTATTGGGAGCGCGTAAGACCCTGGATATTGGCGTCTTTACTGGTTATAGCGCACTTTCTGTTGCTCTGGCTTTACCGGAAGAAGGTAAAGTAATAGCGTGTGATATCAATGTAGAATGGACTAAAATCGCCCGTCGTTTTTGGGAAAAAGCGGGTGTTACCGGCAAGATTGATTTACGGCTTGCACCTGCTTTGGAAACGCTACAGCAGTTATTAGATCAAAGCGAGACGGGTACTTATGATTTTGCTTTTATTGATGCAGATAAAGCGAATTATCTTGTTTATTATGAGCTTGCACTGAGTTTGATGCGGCCTGGAGGAATCATTGTAATTGATAATGTATTATTCGGTGGTAAAGTGGCAGATGAGCAGATAACAGACACAAATACCACAGTGATTCGTGCGTTAAATGCAAAGTTATTGCATGATGAAAGGATTTCTTTAAGTATGCTGCCTTTAGGGGATGGTTTAACGCTGGCTAGAAAGCGTTAGTTGTCAAATATATTGTAACAGCTCCTGCTTAGGAATAGCCTCTCCCATAAGGGGAGAGGCTATTCCTAAGCAGGAGCTTAGTAGATGCAACATACCAAATAATTAACGGATATATCCTTGCCCAATTTATATTCTTTAATAAAAGGGTTATAAGTTATCCCCGCTATATCTTTTACCGTCAGTCCAGTTTTTCTCGCCCATTCTGCCAATTCACTCGGCCGAATGAATTTGGCAAAATCATGCGTATTTTTTGGTAGTATTTTCAACACATATTCTGCCCCAACAATGGCAAAAAGGTAAGACTTTATATTTCGATTCACTGTGGAAAAAAATACCTGACCACCTGGTTTTACCAATTTTGCTGCTGAATTAATAATGGATGAGGGGTCTGGTACATGCTCTAGTAATTCTAAACAGGTTACCACATCAAATTCATGGGCGTGTGTTACTGCAAATTCTTCGGCGCTGGTGAGTAAATAATTCACCTGAGTTTTACTTGTTTCTTGGTGTAGTCTTGCTGCCTGCAGCATATCTTCACCTAAATCAATACCTGTTACTTGTGCGCCCTGTTTTTCCATGCTCTCGGCCAAAATACCGCCACCACAACCTATATCAAGCACTTTTTTCCCTTTGAGAGAGGCTTGTTCATCAATATACTTTAAGCGTAATGGGTTAATATCATGCAACGTTTTTAGCTCACCTTGCGGATCCCACCAGTGGGTTGCTAGTTTAGCAAATTTTGCAATTTCAGTTTTATCCATATTCATATTATAAGTCTACTTGCCAGTTGGTATCAGTTCTGTTTATTATAGCATCTTACATTTATTTTTAAGGGAATTGAAATCATGAAAACACAGTTCGTTACGATTGGTATGTTAATTGCTGCACTGGCTACTGCTACAGCATTTGCTGACGATGCACAAAATGGCCAAATGGGGCAGAATCAAGCAGGTGCGGCTCCTAGTGCACAGCAAAGTCCGGCGCAACAACCACCAGTAGATCCTTCTGCAGCAGGCAATCCAGATACAACTACTACAACTACGACTACAACAAACCCTTCTTCAGCCATGCCATCTCAGAACAGCAATTAAGTTCTGAGTAGCTATTGGCTTTCTAGATAGTTGTCACCCAGCACTATGCTGTCACCCCGTACTTGTTACGGGGTTTGGTGACAAAAAAATAAAGAAGTTATGTCACTATTCAGCGCGTGATTAGCATAATAGCCTCTCTCCTTGGGAAAGGTCAGCGCGCAGCGACGGGTGAGGGGTGCTTTTAGCGGCATTGCGGAGTGAGTCAATTCTTCTTCCGTAATATCAATAAAGCACATCAACTTATTTAGACCGTTAAAAGCACCCTTCACCTGCGCCTTCGATGGCGGCCTCTTTCCCAAGGAGAGAGGCTATATTATAAGCAAATGCTGAATAGTTGCTAAAAAGGTAATTATGCAAAACACGACAGCAAAGCCTATTTATTTAAAGGATTATACAGTCTCTGACTATTTAATTGATACCGTCGCTCTTGAGTTTGATTTAGGTGAAGAATTTGCTCTTGTCACAGCTAAGCTGACGTTTCATACCAATCCTGCAAATTTACAACCTAATCCAAATTTAATATTAAATGGCGAAAAACTAGAGCTTATTTCTGTTATGTTGGATGGTAAATACTTAACAGCAACACGTTTTCATAAAACGGATGCATCCCTGACTATCCTGGATGTGCCTAAAACATTTACTTTAGAAATTCAAACACGCATTAAACCGCAAGAAAATACGGCATTGAGTGGCTTATATAAATCGAGTGGAAATTTTTGCACGCAATGTGAGGCAGAAGGGTTTCGTCGCATCACTTATTTTCTTGATCGTCCCGATGTGATGGCGCTATTTACCACTACCATTATCGCAGATAAAAAGCGTTATCCTGTCTTGTTATCAAACGGTAATCGAGTAGCCAGCAAACAATTGCCTCACGGTAAACATTCTGCAACATGGCAAGATCCTTTTAAAAAGCCTTGTTATTTATTTGCTTTGGTTGCAGGCGATCTAGATTGTGTAGAAGATTTTTTTATCACTCAATCCGGTCGACAAGTTGTCTTACGTATTTATGTTGAGCAAGGTAATCTTGATAAATGTGCACATGCCATGCAGGCAGTTAAAAAAGCGATGCAATGGGATGAAGAAAAATTTGGTCGCGAATATGATCTGGATATCTATATGATTGTCGCTGTTAGCGATTTTAATATGGGTGCCATGGAAAACAAAGGGTTAAACATTTTTAATACGCAATATATTTTAGCCAAGCCTGAAACGGCTACGGATATAGATTATGTGCATATTGAATCCGTTATTGCGCATGAATACTGTCATAACTGGACTGGTAATCGCATTACTTGCAGAGACTGGTTTCAGTTGAGTTTAAAAGAAGGATTGACTATTTTTAGGGATCAAAGTTTTACTGCGGATACGACATCACCGACTGTAGCGCGGATCAATGATGTGATTGATTTACGTACCAGTCAATTTCCAGAAGATGCAGGTCCTTTGGCTCATCCCGTTCGCCCTGAATCTTATGTGGAAATTAATAATTTCTATACGGCGACTGTTTATAACAAAGGAGCTGAAGTGATTCGGATGCAACAGACTTTATTAGGTGAAGCTGCTTTCCGTAAAGGAATGGATCTGTATTTCATGCGTTATGATGGACAGGCGGTGACCATAGAAGAATTTGTCAAGTCGATGGAAGATGCTTCAGGTATGGACTTAACGCAGTTTCGACTGTGGTACAGCCAAGCGGGAACACCTGTGTTGGATGTGACTGATCATTATGATGCACAACAAAAAATGTATACACTGAAAATAAAACAATCTTGTCCGGCAACGCCGCAACAAGCAGAGAAAAAACCATTGCATATTCCTGTTAAAATGGGATTACTTGATGTGGCAGGTAAGGAGCTGATGCATGACTTGCTACAAGTCAAAAATAGCGAACAAGAATTTCAATTTACGAATATTGCTTCACAACCTATCCCCTCTTTGCTGCGCGGGTTTTCTGCACCCGTTAAAATAAATTATGCTTATTCAGATGCTGCATTACAGTTACTATTCAAGCATGACACAGATTTATTTAACCGTTGGGAAGCAGGGCAACGCTATACGATTAAATTAATTTTAGGGTTGATTAATGATTACCGTGCAAACAAACCATTAAGATTACCGGCAGATTATACGGCTATTTTTCAGCATTTATTGCAAACGATGCAAGATGATAAATTGCTGCTAGCTGAAATGCTGATGCTGCCTTCAGAAAAATATCTAGCAGAACAAATGACAGTGATTGATGTGGAAGCCATTCATGAGGTACGTGAATTTGTGCAGACGGCGCTGGCGCAACAACTACAAGCACAGTTTTTTGATTTATATCAAGAAAATCATGAATTAAAATCCGCACGCAAATTTACCATGCAAATTGTTGAGAAACGACAGCTAAAAAATCTATGCTTATCTTATCTTATGATGCTAGGTGATAGCGAAAAGTACAAACAATTAGCGTTGCAGCAATTTAAAGCGGCTTTGTTGACTAATATGACCGATAGTATGGCGGCGTTGCGCTGTCTAGTGAACGTAGCCTGTCCAGAAAGAGAGGCAGCATTAGCGCAATTTTATCAACAATGGCAGAGTGACTCTTTAGTTATTGATAAATGGTTTGCATTGCAAGCCAGCGCCAAATTACCAGATACGTTAAGCAGGGTAAAAAGCTTGCTACAGCATCCGGCATTTGATATCAGAAACCCAAACAAAGTCTATTCATTGATTGGTGCTTTTGGTCAGCGTAATCCAGTGCGCTTCCATGCTGTGAATGGCGAAGGTTATCAATTTTTAGCAGAATGCGTTCTTAAGTTAGATCCGCTCAACCCGCAGATTGCTGCTCGTATGATCAAGCCACTGAGTGACTGGCAACGTTATGACCAACAGCGACAACACTTGATGCGAGATCAGTTAGCAGGTATTTTACGCAGCAAGACTATTTCACGCGATGTAGGTGAATTAGTGAGCAAAAGTCTTGGGTGAGAGCGTGGTAACCATAACGAGGTTCATATGAAACAGTATTTTTAAGCAGATACTGCTTAGAATTTCCCTCTCCCGCTCACAGATCCATAGCAGGAAACTGCTCTTTAGTGCGGGAGAGAGGAATATTATGCAGACGAAGCGTGTTGTTTAAGAAAAGTGAGTCTGAGGCTGATAAAATGTATATCAAGCATGAATTCAAAGCAGATAACGTGATTTTCCCTCTCCCTCTCCCTAACCCTCCCTCTCTCACGCTAGAGGATAGTGCTTCTGGTATAGATCTGTGGGCGGGAGAGGGAAATTCTAAGCAGGGCCAGGTTAAAGTATACTGTTTTAGAGGAACTTGAGTGCGATTGCTCTGTTTTAGAATGAACAATTAGGTGGAGAGTATAATGGTAACACACACAAACAACACACGTACCGAATCAGATAGCATGGGCTCCATTGAAGTGCCAGCTGAAGCCTATTGGGGTGCGCAAACGCAACGTTCTCTACACCATTTCGCGATTGGGCAAGACAAAATGCCTAAAGAATTAATCCGGGCTTTTGGTATTCTAAAAAAAGCCGCTGCGATAACGAATCATGAGCTTGGATTATTACCTGAAGATAAAATGCGCTTAATTACCGCCGTCGCAGATGAAATCATTGCGGGTAAGCTGCTTGACCAATTTCCACTCAGTGTCTGGCAAACGGGCAGTGGTACTCAAACTAATATGAATGTCAATGAGGTTATCGCTAACCGTGCTGCTGAAATGGCAGGGTGTGCGCGTGGCAGTAAAAACCCTATTCACCCTAACGATGATGTTAACCGTTCGCAATCTTCCAATGATACTTTCCCCACCGCTATGCATATTGCTGCAGTGGAATCCCTAGTAGGGCATTTAATCCCTGCTCTTAAAGAATTGCGCAGCGCCTTGTTAAAGAAGCAACATCTGTTTGCTAAAATTGTCAAAGTAGGCCGTACTCATTTGCAAGATGCAGTTCCTTTGACACTTGGTCAGGAATTTTCAGGTTATGTGGCGCAACTGGATGCAGCCTTGAAAAACATTGAAAGTACATTGCCTAGCTTATATGAATTGGCTCTGGGTGGTACCGCGGTAGGAACGGGTCTTAATTCTCATCCCAAGTTCGCCAATTTGGTTGCAGCAAACATAGCCAGATTGACGGAGCTAGCTTTCGTCACTGCGCCTAATAAATTTGCTGCTTTAGCAGCGCACGATGCTATTGTTTTTACCAGTGGCGCCTTAAAGACCCTTGCCTGTGCTTTAATGAAAATTGCGAATGATATCCGTTGGTTAGGTTCAGGCCCGCGTTGTGGTTTGGGTGAACTCATTTTACCTGCCAATGAACCAGGTTCTTCTATCATGCCAGGGAAGGTTAACCCTACCCAATGTGAGGCATTGACGATGGTATGCGTGCAAGTAATGGGTAATGATACAGCAATAACTGTCGCAGGTTCGCAAGGCAATTTTGAGCTTAATGTATTCAAGCCAGTCATGACCCATAATTTATCTCATTCAATCAATATATTAGCTGACTCCATGCGGATGTTTGCCGCTTTTTGTATCCATGATTTGGTAGCGGATGAAAAGCGGATTAATGAGTCTGTTCATAATTCATTGATGCTTGTGACAGCATTAACTCCTAAGATTGGCTACGACAAAGCAGCCGAAATCGCACATAAAGCTTGGCATGATGGGACGAGTTTGCTGCAGGCTTGTTTGTCGTTGGGGTATCTGTCTGAGATAGAGTTTAGGAAGTTGGTTCGGCCTGAAGACATGACTAGCCCTGGTGGTTAAAAAGGCATTTTTGATTTCATATATGCCTATTTTGATATAATATATCAAAAAATATACATAAAGAGATAGCTTAGCATGATGAGACATCTTTCGGGTGCTAGTGATGGTGGTAGTCGCCCTGATAATAGAAAACCTTTGCCACAAAAATCATCATCGGGCCTTGTCTTAAGCTCATTATCTAACCCTAGTGTTAGTGGTCCACCTAGTCCACCTGAAAGGGGATCACCATTATCTGCTGATAATTTAAAATTATTATTTGATAGCATTAGTAGCACTGCTAGCACTGCTAGCACTGCTAGCACTGATAGCATTGATAGCGCTGATAGCATTGGTAGCACGGCAAGCTTTGAAGAATCACCTGATGATCAAAATTTGTTAAATTCTTCGAGGGATTCATTTGAAGATATTTCCTCTTCTGAAAGGGGGAGTTCTTTAGAAGAAAAAGGAGAAGAGCTAGGAGATCATCGTGGTAAGAGCAATAAGGAAGTAAGGTTTGCTGAGGTTGAGTCTATTGAGATAGTTCCTGCTGTTTTAGAAAGGACTATCAGTCAACGTAATAAAGGTCGTCCTCTTATTAGTATACTGAAGGCTGTTACTTCAAGTGTGAGTATTTTAGAAGAGGAGAAAGAGAAAGAGAAAGAGCTAAAAAATCCTCTTATTGTTAAGAGTAGCTTGGATGCTCAGATTCATGTAATTGATCCTAAAGAGAGTCGTCAATCAGAATTTCACGATGATCTTACTCCAAGAGGGACAGGGCATGATGAAGATCGTCTTCCAGTGAGCATCTCAGAGGCTATGGCTTCGGACCGAGACAAAAGGAGGAGTTCTTTAGAAGAAAAAGAAGAAGAGCTAGGAGATCATCGTGGTAAGAGCAATAAGAAAGTAAGGTTTGCTAAGGATGTTGAGTCTATTGATGAGATAGTTCCTGCTGCTTTAGAAAGGACTATCAGTCAACGTAATAAAGGTCGTCCTCTTATTAGTATACTGAAGGCTGTTACTTCAAGTGTGAGTATTTTAGAAGAGGAGAAAGAGAAAGAGAAAGAGAAAGAGAAAGAGAAAGAGAAAGAGAAAGAGCTAAAAAATCCTCTTATTGTTAAGAGTAGCTTGGATGCTCAGATTCATGTAATTGATCCTAAAGAGAGTCGTCAATCAGAATTTCACGGTGATCTTACTCCAAGAGGGACAAGGCATGATGAAGATCGTCCTCCAGTGAGCATCTCAGAGGCTATGGCTTCGGACCGAGACAATAGGAGATATGTTGAGTATTTCGAAGAGAGAGAGAGGAGAGCTCGAACAGATGAGCAATATATATCTAGGGATCCTCAACTGTATGATGCTCCTCCTCCAGTTAGTATCTTTGAAGCGAGCACTTCGACAGAAGCCTTTGAGAAATACCAAGAGTATATCAGGGATGGACGCTTTGAGATGCATATGGCGTATCTCAGAGATAAAGAGAAAAGAGATCAAGAACTTAAGCAACATACATCTAACCATGACCAACAAGACGAGAGTAGTCGCCCTCTTTTTCTCTCTAAATCGGGGTTTATAGGTTTTTATATAAATGTAGAGCCTGACGAGGAACAATTTTTTTACAGTGGTGAATATGGGAGTATAAGAGAACAGAATGTTTATAGAGAAATACTTAAAAAAAATAGCGCTATTTTTAAGAAAAAATGTTTAGGCGGTCAATTTATTCCTGGCTCTGAATCTGGCATGGATAGTATATCAATGGTAAGAATAAGCACTGAGGCAACCCAAAGAAACGGTATAATTGCAGGAGTAGCTAAATATAGAAGAGTAGAAAGAGTAGAAACAAAAGCAACACATTTTCCTACTGTTCAACATCTTGGAGGGAGGTACGAAATATTAAGTTGGCAGCCAGTAAAAAAAACATGGCAAGGCCACTATATGCTACTAGGTTGTTCTATTGATTTTGCAGATAGTTATGACCCACTACTATTACCGAGACCATTATCAACAAAGAGTAAAAAAAGATCACCTACACTTGTAGATCGATTTATAAATACACATGAGTCTAAATATAAAAGTAGTTGTCTTAATGTGACTAACTTAGTTTCGTATAGTAATCTTACCGGTGAAATGATTATTAATCATGCAAAACGAGTAACCTTCTTTGGTAAGACTTTTGAAAACAGGAGTTTTACCATATTAAAAAGTATGGGGGTAATTGACGAAAATGGCAAACTTACTTCTGACATAGGAGAAAAATTTAAGAGAGCAAAAAATCATAGGAGAAGATAGCATTCCTTAGAATTTCCTTATTCTACTCAGGAGGAGATTTCTTGAGTACGGTTGCTTTGTTGTACTCACCCTTCCAATACTCGCTTTTCAGCTTCCTCAATATCAGAAGGTAACCCATACACCACCAGTATATCATTCTGTTTAAGCTTGATATTACTATGCAACAGCTTAAAAAACTTCTTTTCCCCGCGTCGCACAGCAATAAGCTCAACACCCGCTTCTTTTAAATGTAGGGTCTTTATTTTTTTGTCAATTGCATAAGCGCCTTCCAGTAATAAAATTGGCTTTAGCTGTTTATGCAGAGAAGTATCATCAGCCATAGTAGTTGCCTGTGATCCAGCGAAAACTCTCTGTAGCAAGTCATAATCTTTACTGCGTACCTCTTCCATCATCTGGGAAATCTTACTGGCTGGAATATCGATTAAACGTAATAAGTAATCTGAAAAAGCCAGACTTGCCTCAAATAATTCAGCAACCACATGTGTTGCACCACAACTTTTTAATTGCTTAAGTTCAAATTCATCGGTACAACGCACTAATTTAGGAAGGTTAGGGTGTGACTTATGTAGCATATTCAAAATGGTTATCGCTGATCTTAAATCATTAAAGCTAATGACGATCGCTTTTGCTTCATCTAAGCCTACTGCATTAAGTATCTCTGGATGAGCTGGATCACCATAAATAACATTTTCACCTGCCATACTGGCATAGCGCACTAGCTCAGAATCCAGATCAAGGCATACATAAGGAAATTTAACTTTATCCAAGACACGCGCGATATGTTGTCCTACACGGCCATAACCGCAAATAATAATGTGCTGGTCCAGTTTTTTTGTTATCAAGCTCATTTTTTTGGGGCAGGGTTCTTCTGTAGTGATTGTTTTGGACGAATAGAATAGAGTGGAAATTTGTTTATTGAAGCGAATCAGAATAGGTGAAAGTGCAATGCTGATTAATAATGCTGCCAAGACGACTTGCCCATAATCAGAAGGTAAAATAGAATGAGTGAGTGCAAGGGTTAAAATGGCAAAACCAAATTCTCCGCCTTGAGCCAGCACAATACCTGTGCGGATTGCAGTAGGTAAATCCTTACCTGACAAGCGGCTAATGAGGGTGATTAATGTCATTTTGCCGATAATTAAAGCGATAACAAGTAATGCAATCCATTGCCACGTTTGGTACCAAGTGCTGACATCGGCGAGCATACCGACAGACATAAAAAATAAGCCAAGCAAAATATCACGAAATGGCCGGATTTCTACTTCGATTTGATGGCGAAATTCTGTTTCAGCCAACATGAGTCCTGCAAGAAATGCACCGAGTGCGTAGGAGAGGCCAAATAAATTGGTGAGCCAGGCGCTTGTCAATGTCACGAGCAATACAGTTAAGGTAAATAATTCAACTGTACGTGTTTTAGAGATGATAAGAAAGAGAGGTCTTAATAGCCACCTGCCCATGAAAAATATGAGCAATATAGCAAATATACCTTTGAGTAATGCCAGGATCAAAATGCTTTGTAAGCTATGCTGGCCGCTTGTAGCCAAGCCTGCGATCAAGATGATGATGGGGATAACAGCCAGATCTTGAAATAATAATATGCCGACAGCAGTTAAACCATGAGGTGAATGTAATTCAGCTTGATCATTGAGCTGTTTAACAACGATAGCAGTTGATGACATTGCAACAATGCTACCTACTGTTAAAGCGGAGAGCTTTGTCATCCCTAAGAAAAGACCAATGATTGTCGTAATAAAGAGAGTGAGTACAACTTGCAAAGTGCCAATCACAAATACAGGGTATCTAAGAGCAAACAATTGCGGTAAAGAAAATTCAAGACCGACTGTAAACATTAAAAAAACAATGCCAAATTCAGCTAAGTCTTGAACATAATGAGAGTTGTGAGCTAAAGCTAAGCCGTTAGGTCCCACCAGGGCACCTGCCAGCAGATAACCAAGAATGATAGAAAGGCGTAATTTTCTAAAAATAGATGTCACCAGTAAGGCGAAAATTAAAACACATAGAATGATTTCTAGAATATTGAGAGGCATAGACAGTCCTGTGTCTCAAATGTAAAGAATGTTGATGCTGGGTTATTTCATGCTTACAATGGTTTCGTCATTGCGAAGAAGAACAAAGCAATGATGAAGTGACTCGTAAACACTATATAATTATAGGGCATGGCCAACTTTTAATCTATACTTCTTTAACAATTAATAGGTGGAATTGAAAATATGCGTAAGGTGTTTAATTTTAGTGCTGGCCCTGCCATGGTGGCAGAGGAAGTTCTATTACAGGCGCAAGCTGAAATGCTAGATTGGCAAGACACTGGTATGTCGATTATGGAATTGAGCCATCGTGGGCCTGAGTTTAAGAAAGTGGTTGATCAGGCAGAAGCTGATCTACGTGAATTAATGGTTATTCCAAAAAATTATTATGTACTTTTTCTGGCAGGCGGAGCAAGTACGCAGTTTGCAATGGTTCCACTCAATTTATTAGCTACCAATAAAAAAGCAGATTATATTGATACCGGTATCTGGTCAAAAAAAGCAATTGCGGAAGCAAAGCGTTATGGCAATGTGCATATTGCAGCGCAATTAGATGAGAGTGATGTACGACTACGTATTCCTTCTCAGACTGTTTGGTCACAGCGAAAAGATGCAGCTTATGTGCATTATACGCCGAATGAAACTATTGGCGGGGTGGAGTTTCACTGGTTACCGCAGACTGGCAATATACCGCTAGTGGCTGATATGTCATCGAGTATATTATCGCGTCCAATAGATGTCAGTGCCTATGGAATTATTTATGCAGGTGCACAGAAAAATATTGGACAGGCTGGTATTACCTTGGTCATTATTCGTGATGACTTAGTTAAGGAACCATTGCCTGGCACGCCAACACTCTATCAATATCTCATTCAGGCTGAAAATAAATCTTTTTATAATACACCCCCCACTTATAGTTGGTATATTGCAAGTTTGACATTAGCCTGGATGAAACGGCAGGGCGGTGTAAAAGTTTTTGCTGAGCGTAATCAACGCAAAGCGCAGAAATTATATGATGTTATAGATAATAGCAGTGATTTTTATGTCAATCCTGTTGATCCTGAGTGCCGTTCGCGGATGAATGTGCCATTTAATTTAAAAACAGATGAATTAACGGCTCTCTTTCTGGATGAAGCGAAGAAAGCAGGGTTAACGAATTTAAGAGGCCATAAGTTAGTGGGTGGGGTGCGGGCAAGTATTTATAATCCGATGCCGGAAGAGGGAGTAAATGCATTAGTTGATTTTATGCGAGAATTTGCAAAGAAGTATGGCTAGGGTGGGAAAAGTTTTTTTGTATCTTGAATAAGTGAGGTAATGAGCCATTTATGCCGAGCACGGGGATTCATGCCCCGTGCGAACTCAATGAATAGAATATTATTTTTTCTTATACATTTTCAACCGCGCTTCTTTTCGTAGAATCGCCTCATTATAACGTCGCTGTTGTACTTCATTATGAATGGTTAATGCGGGTGCTGGGGTTGGCTTGCCATGTTCGTCTACTGCAACCATCGTGAAATAACAAGTATTAGTATGACGTGATTGGCTGGTTATTAAATTTTCTGCCAGTACGCGAATACCAATTTCCATCGAGGTTTTGCCTACGTAATTCACTGTAGCAAAAAATGTCACTAGCTCACCTACGTAAATGGGTTCTTTAAATACAACTTGGTCAACTGAAAGTGTCACTACGTTTTTGCCTGCATAACGTGCTGCACAGGCATAAGCAACACGATCCAGAAAACCTAGAACATGTCCGCCGTGAATATTGCCATGAAAATTAACCATATCAGGCGTCATGATTTCTGACATCACAATAAAGCGGCGGGTTTCATTGATATCATTTTCTGTCATGGAATTTCTCGGCATAAGGTTTAAAGAGGGCATCTACTTTGGCTGCGCAAATGAAATCATTGATGGATAGTCCCTTGATGGCATGGGTTGAGTAACGTACTAGGCAATGATTATAACCTATTTCTAAATCAGGATGATGGTTTTCATAATGAGTCATCCAGGCTATTGCATTCACAAACGCCATGGTTTGATAATAATTTTTAAAATTAAAATCTCGGAAGACTATTTTGTTATCAACACTGACTTGCCATTCAGCTGCCAGGTTTTTTAAGTTTTGCTGCACAGCCGTTTGGTCTAGCGGTGCTCCAAAGCCTTCACAGGGGAGGCAGTGTTTTTGTTCTAAGGTATCCATTGGAGTTCCTCAATAAAAAATACATTATAGGTGTTGAATTGCTGTGGCGTAAAGTATAGATTATGGCTATCTATTTGATATTTTTCCAAGTAAGTACTGCTTAGGACTTCCCTCTCCCGCCCATAGACGATACACAAGAACACTGTTCTCTATTGCGGGAGAGGGTAAATTACATTATCTGTTTTTTCGATTTTCAGCATCAGTACTTGTTTTTCGCTATTTTCCTGTTGTGATTATTTTTTTCCCTCTCCCTAGCCTCTCCTACACTCGAAACCCATTTTTCTAGGATAGCTTATGGGTCAGTTTTTCCTGCATAGCTTAAACACGCGCAAAACTTTTACCCCTTATCCCTTGGAGCAATCTATGCTATATATTTATTTACGCGGTTTCACTCTCATTGAAGTCTTAATTAGCCTAATTCTATTATCACTCCTATTATTAGGTTTCGATGCAATGGAAATTGACTCTCTACGTTCTACGCGTGCAGCCTATTATTTCTATCTTGCAACTCAGCAATTAATTGCTATGACAGATCGTTTACGTGCGCTAGGTGCAAACCAAAGCTTAAACGAGCAAGTCGCTATTTGGAATTTACAAAACCAAGATTTGCTACCGGCAGGGAGAGGAACAGTATCAGGGAGTTATCCCTCTTATATTCTTGCGGTTTACTGGGGGAAATTTTTGCAAGAGTGCAAACAGATCAAGCTAGGTCAGTCAGGTTGTGTACAGCAGAGATTGCAGCTATGAAGGGTGCTACCTTACTTGAGTTGATGTTGGCTTTACTCATAAGCACTCTTATTCTTAGCGGCTTAATCACAGTTTATTTAGCAATGCAAACTGTAAACCAAACTCAAGTAGCATTAACAACCATTCAAGAAAACTGTAGAGCAGCGAGGACTTTGTTAAGCTTCGATATTAAAATGGCGGGTTATGCGGGCTGTGCAAAATTAAGAAAATATTATCCTATAAATTACTCAGCTGCTTTTTCATTAACGAACGCAAATAAAATTCAATCTTATCATAGTGCGGCAATGAAAGCAGGTTCTGCGGCGCTAACAGTGCGCCATGCAGCCGGTAAAAATGCTGTGTTAATTAAGTCAATGAAAAATTATTCACTATTATATACATCTGCCGCGCCACGCTTTTATAGAGGTGATCTATTGTATCTGTCTGATTGCAGCAATGCTGAGTTATTTATAGTGAAAGATCTAATAAGGGAAAATAATGGCATACAAAAAATATTGGCAGAAAGACCATTGCATACTTTATATAAAGAAAATGCAGAAGTAAGCGAGTTTAATATCAATACTTATTTTGTTGGCCAGACAGCCAGGCGGAATGCAAACGGAGCAGTGATTTATGCATTATATAGGCAAGACATTAAATTGCATAAAACAGAATTGATTGAAGGAATAGATGATATGAAGGTTAAATATAATTTTTTGGAAAATGGTCAGTTGTATGAATTAACCGAAGCAGAAGTAAATGATTGGTCTAAAGTAGTCGGCATTTCTATTATGTTGACATTGAGTGCTCTTAATTCTGTATCGCTCCAAAAAAATGAGTATATCTATGTTTCACTCCGCTCTCTCTAGTTCGCAACATGGAATAACATTCATAATCGTATTGATATTTCTGCAAATACTGACTATTCTTGGATTATATTCACTTTCAAGTAGTTTGCTGTCTGAGAAAATGAATTCAGAGAGTTGGCAAAAAGAATCTACAGTTTTACTGATGGATGAGTTATTGCATGCAATTGCAATAAAGTTGCAGAGTGAAATGCCTCGTTGTATGATTACGCAGAATCATTTGCTTAATTTATTGGCCAAATCCATGGATTGGTGGCAATCACCTGTAGTCTGTGAGTGGCATTTTCAACAATTGCAGTATTATTATGTAGTAGAGCAATTAGGTGAAGATGCTTGTGCTCAGCTTGCAGGTATAGACATGAGCAAGTTTGCGGCGCATTATTTTCGTATAACGCTGCTGACAATAGTTAAAAAAACAAACATGAAAATAATTTTGCAGAGCACAGTTGCTAGCCCATTTGCTAGAATAGCACAGTGTGATAGGGCGGGCCATGTAGTTAGTGTAGGGCAGCAGACATGGCGTGAGTTATAAGCATATCCATTTTTAAATGCGCAGTTGTTATTTTTTGATTTTTTGATAAAGTAGCCTAGCTTTTTATGACGGTAAAATTATAAAGTGCTCTCTGTTAATTTAAGGAAATTTTCATATGAGAAAATCATTTAAAAATATTTTTTACCTATTTTTTTTAGCTCTTTCATTAGGTGGCTCTTTTGCTTATGCGTATAAATTTTGCGTGATAAATAATGTCCAAAAAAGTTACTTAGGCACATCTCATCTACACTTTTATCCTGTTAATATTAATGTTGATATCAGCATTCAACGTTCTGCTGGGAAAGCATGGGATCTCCAGGGAACTGTGATAAATATTTCAAATATTGTTGGTATTTCTAATCAGGGATGTATAGAAATTTCTCCTGCACCATTCACTAATTTGGCTGCTTTTACTTCTAAAGAACAACAGTTGATATCTACTATTAAATTTGACGTAACCCCCTCTTTATCGATGTATGGTCTAGAGTCTGCTTCTTGCGAGGGGAGCTATCCTCAGGAAAATAATCCTCCTGAGGATGTGCAAGCAATAGTAACAGAATCATCAGGTAAATTAGCGTGTCAGGTAGTTATTAATAAATTATAATTTAATTTAATACCTTATTCCCCGCTGCTTGCAGTAGGCACAAAGAGCTGGGAGTTTGCTCAAGGCAAGCGCACTTAAAAATATCATTTCATGCTACTTTAAGTGCGATTGCCATTCGTGCCAGGCTGGTATTAAAGGAAAGTATAAGCCTAATTGTATGGGTCGTTGATCGAGATTAGCGATTGCTTTAGCGTATTGTGTTAATTGAGAGGCATATTTGGCTTGCTCTGCTTGCAGAAATTTATTTAAATTGTTCTCTGTGTAAGTAGCTGACTTGTAATCAATGATCCAGCGTATTCCGGCTTCATCTATAAAAGTGCGATCAATTACTAATGATTTAATTTGATTATCAATCATGGCGGTTAATGGCAGTTCGTTTTTAGCATCTTGATGTGCTTTGGTTATCCAGCGCCCACGTGGATCTTGTAGTGTGTTGCTGATGGCAGTCAGCACTGTATTGATTGCTGCAGATAGATGGGTGGGTAATATACCGAGTTGTAGAAGATGATTTTTACAGTACTCAGTTTTACTGGTGAGTGATTGACTTTCCCACCATGATGACCCGTGTAAACATATCTGCTGCAATAGTTGATGCAAAAAAGTGCCAATATATTTTGGATTATTGTCGGGTAATTGAAAGCCAGATTGTTTATTGTGATAAGTAATAGAGTCTGTTAAATGTCGCTCTTTGACTGGATTGATCCAGTTAAGTGTAAGACGATGCATGCTTTTCTTTTCTCTAGTGATCACTAAGGGTGTAGACGATGGCTGATGGAGGTAGTCAATCTTGTGATAGTCTGTAGTAGATTTATTTATTATTTCTGGTGCAATCGAATTCCACAGTTTATCCAGTAAACTATTAGGTGCAGGATCTGCAATCTTATCTTTATCTTGTTGTAAGGAGAAAAATAGATGTAAGCGCTTTTTAGCCCTGGTGGTGGCAACATATAACAATCGTCCATTTTCATAATCGCTTTTTATAGCGTGCTGTTTTTTAATATAGTCGTAAATCGAGTCATTGTCTTGTCCGGTAGCGTGAAGGGGAGCAATGAGTAAAGCATTATGTTGCTGCGGACGAGGGCGTTCCATCCACAACAATAATTGTTTATCCTCATGAGGAGACTTACGTTCAAGATGGGGGAGAATAACGGTGTCAAATTCAAGTCCTTTGGCATTATGGATGGTCATGATTTGTAATGTATTGTCTGCCTGATTATTCGGAGCAGCATATAACCGGCTGACATCTTGCTCGAGTTCGTCTAAGTGAGGTAGTTCACCGCTCTTGTCCAATTTTTCCAATAGCTTAAAATAGGCTTCGGCATCAGCCAAATCACCCGCTTGTTCAGTACAGGCAGGACCACCTAATAATAGCCAAGTGCTTTCCAGCCATGGGCGTAATGAAAATCGATAACGATCAGCCATTTTAGCTTGTAGAATAGGCAAGATACGGATTAAGCGTTGTTGACCTTCAGTGCTCAGTTCTAGCAATAAATTGTTTGTTTGCAACCGTTCCCAAATAGTGACATGCGGATTATCGCTGGAAATAATTAATAAATCACTTAATGTCAGTCCACACCAGGGTGCACGTAGTATAGCTAACCATGCTATACGGTCTGCAGGATGTAATAAGGCACGCGTTAATGCCATGAGATCTTGAATGACTGGGCGTGTAGTCAAAGGATCAATGTCGATGGCTTTGTAAGGTAATTGTGCGACTTTTAAAGCAGGGATAATAGCGGCTAAATGCGTACGTGAGCGTACCAGGATAGCAATGGTTTCATCTGGATTTTCACGTTTAATTTGTTGAATCAATTGCACAATATTTTCTGCTTGAGCAGATGGCGGTGCGTTCATAAAAGCGTGCAGTTTAACCGGTAGGGCATGAATAGCATCATGCGCTGCAATACTAGGGCTATAAGTAACTGCACCGGTTGCGATATCGTCAAAGGCTGGAAGAATTTTTGGAAAGTGTTGATTGACCCAGTTCACAATGCCTGGTACGGAGCGAAAATTAACTGATAACGTTAATGGTTCCAGGTGAATATGATTTAAACCTGCATGCTGAGCACGGATAAAGTAACCTACTTCAGCTTCACGAAAGCGATAAATGGATTGCATTGGATCACCCACTACGAATAAAGTACGACCATCATCAGGTATCCAGCCAACAGTTAATTTTTCAATTAAGCGATATTGACTGTTTGAAGTATCTTGAAATTCGTCAATTAAAATATGCTGGATTTGATAATCTAATGCCAGGATCATATCGGTAGGTGTATCTTCAGTGCCTAATGCTGCGAGCGCTGCTTGTGCGCTTTCTATATAATCAATTTTTCCGCGTTGTTGAAAAACCAGCTTAAGCTGAGCGACTGCGACACGCAATACTTGATGTAAGGCATCTAATACTTGCCATTGTGTTTCTTGATATTGGCAATGAGGTAATAATCTGAGTTCTGCTATAGCAGGAATAAGTTCGGTATGTGTCTGTAATGCGCTGACTAAACTTGACATGCGTTGTTTCATAGCATCAAATAAGGTTTTTTCATATGAATTTTGGCTATTTGTAGCAGCAGGAAACCCAATTGTTTTATTGAATTGTTTACGCCACTGACAATCTTTGGTGAAAAGTAACTCTGCTAATCCTAGCCAGGCTGCCTTGTCAGTAATAGATGTACCAGGTAAACAAGTTAAATTAATGCAGTGACCAATGAGAGAGCCTCTATTTTCTTTTAGTAAATTATTTGCTGCAAAGCTCGCTAAATCTATCAATTCAGCAATGTATTGTTTGGGAAAGAGTGTCTGCAAGTTTGTCAGTGCATCGGTTGCTATGCCTGCAAGATATTCTTCTAACCTTGTGCGTAATTGGGGGTCATTTGCATTAAGTGTAATATAAGGCAGCCATTGATCACGTTTTTTAAGCAGGTTAATCAGTAATTCCTGGACTTTATTTAAGTCATTGTCCACATGTAAAAGTAGTTGAGCAATAGCATTTGACCAATCTGTGTTTTCTTCTAAATACATTAAAAATTCTTGCACTGCAGCACGATACAAGGCTGTTGGATCGTCAGTTATTTCTGGGGGTGCGCCAAAATTGGAAAGCAGGGGTAATTGTTTTGTAAGATAGGTGTTAAATGAGTCAATAGTTTGAATGCGTAAACGATTAGGGTTATCTAGTAAATTCCAACCGGATGTTTGATTGTGATGCAGCACAGCTTTGGCTAAATTCCAAGTTGTTTTTGCATGCGCTGCTTCTGGTTCAGGCGCATTAACTGCATTCTGCAAAGCGTTAATAATGCGCGCGCGCATCTCAGCAGAAGATTTTTTAGTGAATGTAACGGCTAAAATTTCTTCTGGTTGTTTTACATGGCTGAGTAATACTAAAAAGCGCTGAGTTAATAGTTCAGTTTTGCCTGAGCCAGCAGGCGCTTGTACAATGAATGATTTTTTACGGTCAAGAGCGCTTTGACGTTGTTGTTGATCTGCTATGGTATACATACTGAGTGGTCGGTAAAGTTGTAGCCAATGACAATAGCTATAAGTGGTGATGAGGTCAAGAAGTGAATAATACAGTAACGTCTGGAAGAAGCGCTACAAAACCTGTATTTGTTTGTTTATAAGGCAGTTATCATAAGAAATTAGCAGGTTTTTATATTAAGTGATAGTATTAAATCTTAATCATGCATTTAAATAAGGATATCGGATCATGTTGAATTGGGTTGTCATTTTTCTGGTCATTGCTCTTATTGCCGGTGTGCTAGGATTTGGCGGTATAGCTGCACAGGCTGCTGGCATTGCTAAGGTTCTTTTTGTTATTTTTCTAGTGTTATTCGTGGCTTCGCTTTTGATACATTTATTTAAACGTAAATAAGGAGATAAATATGAAACCACTTATCAATCTCGTTGGTATCTTATTGATTATTTTTGGTATTGTAACATTGGCATATCAAGGGTTTACTTATACGAAACATGAAAAAGTGGCAGAAGTTGGATCTCTTGAAGTGACTGCTAATACTGAGAAAACAGTCTATTTCCCTCCAATTCTGGGCGGATTATGTTTGGTTGCGGGAGTCGTGTTGGTGATTATAGGGAGAAGAGGGAAATAGAGACATAGTGACTATGTTAGTTGGCTGATACCCGGCAAACTGCGTGCAAATGACAATGGTTGCATGTTTCAACTTCTTTGGGATTGACTTCAGCATTGCCTTTGGCGAAATCACTGCCTAGCTTTTCTAAAGTATGTTGCCAATTCATGAGTTGTTGTTCCCATGAGCGGCCTTCGTGATAGTGGGTGTCAGCTAAAGGCTTAATCGTATCAATAATAATATTCTGTTTACTAATACCTTTCAAAGTTAAACCATCTGGATTAATTTCAGCAAAAGCAATACCCGCTACAGCAGTGGATGCTGAAATACAATAAAGAGGTAATTGTGGCTCATCTAATCTGTCACCAAACCAGTGCTTTATTTGCGTATTTTTACCTGTTTTATAGTCAATAATGAGGTGTTCACCTCCTTCTAATTCATCAATGCGGTCTATGCGTAAATTAATTGGCAGATGAGCTATGTTAATGGAACGTTCTTCTTCTTGTGCTAGTACTTTAAAGGGAGGGCGAGATTTTTCAACTTGTAGCCAATCCCATAATAAATTCCGTAAACGTTCTGTTTCAAGAGACAAGTAGCGTGATGTTGCTATTTCTCTTCCAGTGACGACTTGAATGGCTTGAGTGATTGTTGCGGACAGTAAATTTTTTAATTCAATTTCAGTGTAAGCCTGTAACTTTTCTGAATTTTTAATTTCTTGCCAGATTAATTCAAGTGCTTTATGAGTTATTTTACCACGATCTTGTGGTCTTAAACCAAGCGTGGGAGATTCCAGCGGGTGCGCTTTCAAACGTATTTCAGCAAACGCTTTAAATGGGCAAGCCGCCTGCAATTTAAAAATCATAGCGCCGCCGTGACTATTTTCAATATTCACGACCGGTGCTTGACTATCCTGAATAGTTTCTATTAATTGGCTTTGTCTGCACTCTTCTGCCAGTGATGTCAATTTGCTTAAGCTAAGTTGTTCCACGCTCACTTCGGCTAAGTGGCTAATCAATGGGCTAGTGCGTAACTCACAGTCAGCATTATTTTTTGCGTGACTGAAAATAATATGCTGTGTGCTTTGTATTAACTGTTTAGTTAAACGCCTACTGTAGGCAAATTCATGTTCAGCGGTTGAATGCGGCATTTGCATGGATGCTTGCAAACGCTGTGGAATAAAAGGATTTGGCTTAGCAGCAGGAGGCCATGCATTATCATCAAATCCCATCACCCAGGTGTGATCAAAGGGGAGGCCAGTGGCTTCCAATACGCCTAAGATTTGCACCGCAGCATCTATGCCTTGCGGTTGGAATATGACATTTGCTGTGAGTCGTATTAAATAATGCAACGTATTTTGATAACTTTTTTTAGGTAATAACCTATCGAATGCTTGGTATTCATTGAGTAATTCTAGCCAACGTTGAATAATTTGATATTCTTGACTATTGACGCTACGTTCACCTGGCCACCCTAATAAGCTAAGTGCTTGCATAAAAATGTTAATCCATGCGCTAATAGGAAGTGATGTGGGTTGTTGACTGATCAATGCCAAAAAATTCTCTAGTCGTTTTGCTAATCGTGGACAGTTTGTATGTAAATTTAGTCTTTCTTGCGGACTAGTTAATTTTTGCAGGCTAATATTCATTATATTGGCTTTGCGTAAACGAGCATCAAATTGTGCACGTTTTATTTGTTCGTGTTCTGCGTCACCTAAAAAAGGAGAGAGGAGTAAACTGCTTAGATTTTCAGTCGTCAAGAGTTGATTATGCAAACCAAGTAATTGTAAAGCAGTATGAATAATAGGGTAAGTAGCTAGGCTTTTACCTGCGGTGATATTAAAAGGTTGTTTAGTGCAATCTAGGCTATAAAGCTGTCCTTCACTAAAAACTTCTGAAAAAATAGGCAATAAGTGATCACGTATTTTTTCTAAATTAGGCACAACACAGCCAATAGCCAGTGCCGGATTGGTTGCTAACAAAGATTTTGCCCAGCGTGCCATGGTGCGAATTTCTGTTTCTTCATCAGCGAGGCTGATGCGTTGCGCGAAATGCGCAGAATGATGCGCTTCAGTATCATATACAACTTGAATTCCTATTTGCTCGCAGCAAGCAAATAAATGCTTTTGTAGAGGCGAAAATTCCGTAAAGCCTGTTGCAACTAGACGTTTTGGTAATTTCAAACTTTGCGTAATAATTTTTTCACAGATTATTTCAATTAAGCTATTCGTATCTAACCAATTATTTTCTCGGCATCTATTTTGGAAATGAGTTGCCCATACTAAAAATGTATTGCTATCCTCTGTAGTATTGAGAGAGGGATGGGTTAAGTCAATTTGCCACTGCTTTAATACCCCCCAAGCTGATTTAGCCAGTTTGGCAGTTTCTGATAATTGTAGTAGGGCTTCATTGATAGGAAATTTGTGTAGAATTTCCTCCCAGAGTACCAGTTCTTGCTGTGTGGTTAGCAAGAAGGGTATCGTTGTTATTCGCTCAGCTGAATAATCGTGCCATAGACGTTGTATCCAGCTAGTAAAAGGCAAAATATCTAAACTTGCCCAGCATGAATTCCCTGTGTTTATCTGCAATTGATTATGTTTTTTTAATAATGTTGCAGAGAGACGACGATTAGGCGTTAATAGAGTGGTGCTATCATCCAATTGTTTAATAACTATTTACTCCTGCGTTTCCGTCGTTTTTTTTGGCTCTTTCTATTAATTGGTAAAGGACTCATTTTAGAGAATAGGATATCAATTTGTAAGCCAATGCCACTGGCGGGTGTGTTCAAGGTAATTTGTGCATGATGCAGTTCTGCAATTTGTTTGACAATAGCCAATCCCAAGCCACTTCCTGTTTGAGTTGTTCCAATAATACGGTAAAACCGATCAAATACACGCTCTCGCAATTCAGCGGGAATGCCAGGCCCCGTATCTGTGATGCGTAATACAATAAAGTTGTTTGTATCAATAATAGAGACTGTTACAGACCCTTGAGGTGGCGTGTAGCGAATGGCATTGTCAACCAGATTGCGAATCAAAATCCCCAGCGCAATATCATTGCCTAAAATTTTACTATCTTCTGGTGGTGGAGCTAATTCGATATCCACTTTTTTTTCTAAAGCAACAGGTACCAGGTAAGTTAAAATTTCTGCAGTTAATTTATGTAAATTGACAGGGCGAATATCATTTAAGGCTTCTTCCTGGCTGATGCTGCTTAAGGTTAATAGTTGCGTGACTATATGGGAGCAGCGATCTACACCTTGCATCACTTTAAGAAGAGTATCCTGCAGGGCCACTTTATTATGTGTTTTTAATGCCACTTGAGCTTGGGTTTTGAGCGCGGCAAGTGGAGTGCGTAATTCATGGGCTGTATCTGCCGCAAAGCGTTTGTTTCGTTCAAAGGCAAGCTTTAAGCATTCAAGTAGTTGGTTTAATTTATTGACTAATGGTTTGATTTCTAAAGGGACTTCATCGGAGTTGATGGGTTCTAGATGAGTGGGAATACGGTTAGAAATTTGATAAGTGAGACGTGTCATGGAGCGTAATGCAATGCCAATGATGAGCCAAATAAGAATAGCAAAAATGGGATAAGTGATGAGTGTAACATAGCTATTATTGCGTGCGATAAGATCAGCTAATTTATTACGCATTTCATATTGTTGCGCAACTACAATTTTTGCGCCTATTGTTGCATCTATGCCCGCGTAGACGCGCCAGTCATTATTGTGAATCCGTATGTCACTGAATCCATTAGGCGTGTTTTTTAATGAGTTGGTCGTGTTATTAAACGAATGCAGGATGAGCTGGCCATCGTTGCGCCAAATTTGGTACACCAGATTGGGTGTATTTGTATTGGTTAAGTAAGGTGTGATTATCTTTTTGGTTGTAGCATCTAGGCGTGCAAATTCATTCAATTTCTTGACAAAGATGAAGTTATCAATTAATTGCTCGTCGAGGTAGGGTTTAATAATTTGCTTATCTAACAAATAATTACCGATTGCGGTAATGGACGAAGCAACCGTAATGGCAATAATCAAGCTAATGAATAAGAAGCGTCGTATCGAAAAAATCATTTTTCATCTTTACTTTTATCAATCATATAACCAATACCACGGATGGTAAGAATAAAATCTTGGCCGAATTTTTTTCGTAAATTATGTACATGTACTTCTAAGGCATTGCTATCGACATCTTCTCCCCAGCCATAGAGTGATTGCGCGAGATTTTCCCGGGATAATACGCGTCCCACATTTTCCAGTAGTTTGTTAAGCAGAGCAAACTCACGTCGTGATACATTTACCACTTCACCATCCATTTTGACGATATGCGAGGCAGGATCAAGAACAACATTGCCATGTGAGAGAGTAGATTCAGTGCGAGCATTAAAGCGTCTTTGCAAAGCGCGTAAGCGAGCGCAGAGTTCATCGAGGTCAAAGGGTTTTATTAAATAATCATCAGCGCCGCTATCGAGGCCTTTAATCCTGTCTTCAATGGATTCGCGCGCTGTGAGAATAATGACAGGCGTTGTTTGACCGCGACCGCGGAAATTTTGCAGAACTTCAATACCGGATAATCTGGGTAAGCCGAGGTCAAGCACAACAATATCAAAATGCTCAGTTCTGAGAGCTTGATCTGCGCTTGCGCCATCTTTTAACCAATCAACGGTATAGCCATACTGAGCAAGGCCGGTGCGCAAACCATCGCCTAATAATTCGTCATCTTCAACTAAAAGTATACGCATGTTGCTGAGGCTCCCTCAGTTTCTATTAGTAGTAAAATGATAAATTTAGCTGCTTTAGAGGAGAATAGCAAATAGCTCTTATATATTTGCTATTTGGTAAGTTGTGCTAGCAAAAAGCAAAGTGAAGGGCAGTGGCTGCGATTAAGGGAAGGGAAGCCAGGGCTGCATGCTAGCTCCAAACACAACTTCCCTGTTGTTAAAGTTGCCATCCATGGCAACTAGTCGCCTGCATGCAGCCCTGGCTTCCCTTCCCTTAATCGCAGAGCATTGCCGGAAGAAAGAATGTAGATATATTAAGAGCATTATCGATTTTCTTCTGGACTAAAGCATCGTTATTTCTTAGTGATGGTTGCTTTAATGATGTTCTATCGTTTAAGACATTGCAGCGTTAGTCAAGGAGCAAATTAATGCTGTCCTTAATATATCTACACTTTTCTTCTGGAGATGCTCTGAGCTTAAGTTAACGGAAGGAGGGGTCAACTGCAGGCGACTAGTTGCCATGGATGGCAACTTTAACGACAGGGAGGTTGTGATTGGAGCAGGCAGTTGACCCCTCCTTCCGTTAACTTAAGCGCAGCCTCTATCTCTTACTTACTTTGCTTCCTTTGTCCTTCTAAGCATCTCTTTTTTTTAACACCAATGTACTTCGTGTATCACTTATCATCTTAAACATAAGCTGGTTAAAATACTCATATTCCTCTGGCTGAAAATAATTTTTGGCGATAATAAGCTGTCGCGTGACTCTAATAATGTCATTATTTTGTATATAGGTGCTCTTGTAACTGCCTGCTGGATTATTAAATATGACGTTGAGTGGTAGAGCTTCAGCTTGATAGTTTTTGGGCAAATGAATTTTGTAATTCCAGGTGAGGGTGCTAAGCATCATCGTTGCAGGGTAACGGCGTTTAGCATAGGTAATAGTATGCCTGAGCGTGTTAGGAGAGAGATAATCAATACCGTAAGGTATGTTAAAATAAATAGTCTTGTTCATGGTGAAAGCAAAAGGGCTGTGCCATTGAATATGAGTAACCATATCATGATCTAAATCATGAGAGTCACTGGGAGAAATAATACCTGTTCCACCTTCGAGGGTATCTGATAATAAGCTATCAGCCCATTTTTGCATTGACGTCGTTAAGTTAACAGTCCTTCTTAGCTGGTTGTTTATAATGCCTGTTGTCCATGCAGTACCTTGCCCGCTAATCTCGCCATTTTCCTCTAATGTAATGTCACTTTCTAAATTATATTGATTCTCTTCTGGTTTCCCCATCGGTGTATAAGTTGTTTCACCTTTTTCAGAACCGATGACTACAAATTTATTAGCTAAATTTTCATCTAACACACCAAAGCTTGCTGTTTGATCTGTAGGATTTGCAAAAAGATGGTACTCTGGGAGATAGATAATGGCATGGTTAAATTGTGCAGATGTTGGTACTGGCAGTTTAGTAGTCACGCCACCCCAGTCGATTAAGGCAGTGTATGATTTGATTCCTACCGCTTTTAATAGTGCCTGTAACAACGTGGCATAATCTTTGCAATCTCCATAGCGGTTATTCAAAATTTCAGTTGCAGAATGGGGTACATAAGCGCCAGCAGCATTTAAGGAGAGCTGCACATAATGAATGTTTGCGGTAGTCCAGTTATAAAGTGCTTTTGCTGCGGAGAGACCTGTTTTATTACCTGCAATGCTTTTAGCAAGCGCTTGAATTTCAGGTGTCACTGCACTCTTATTCTGAGCTAGCTGATAATAAGTGCGTCCTAGGTCTTCCCATGATTTTTGAGAAGAAGCAACAAACAGTGACTGAAAGTCGACCTCATCTGTCATTGCTACTTCATTAGACTCAGCAGGTTTATTGCTAAGCCAGGCTTTAATAATAGTTTCTTTTGGTAATTGTAGGGTGCTTACCTGGTAATTCCCACGCTTACTCCATTGCAAAGCAAGAGCATTTGGCTTGTGAATAATAACTTCTTGTCGTGTGACGGCTGCTTCGAAGGCGGGTAATTGCATAATCATAATACCAAAAGGGTCTGGTTTAAAACGGGTTAGCTTCCAATGTGTTACTCTTTGGTAACCGGGCTGTAGCTTAGGGAAAATAACGGTTGTTACCATACTGTTTGTGAAACCAGAAGCAGTGATTGAAAGTGGACTAGGACGTGTATATACACTATTTGCTGGTAAAGGAATACGCTTGCCATCGGGTTGTATGAGGTAGCTTTCTACTAATTGCAAATGTTCTTTATCTGGGAAAAATGCCATTTGCTCATTGGCGAGCATATCAACACCTAAGAGTGTCAACGGTGTTTTTTTATTGATAATGTCGACTTCGTAAGTTTTATTGGGATGCAGTTGCCATATTTCTTGCAGTAAATCAGTTTGATAATTGGTCGTCTCAGCAAATACGCTGGATGAAAAAAATAAGATAAGTAAAGTAATAGTGGGAACTACCCGCTTAACCTTTAGTTTTTTAAGCATTTTCATCGCCTGCATCGATCAAAGGATGTTCATCTTATTCTGTTTCTAGGGGGTAGGCAATTTTAATTTATTCCCCACGGCTTACCGCGAGTACAAAGAGCTGAGAGTTTATCAAGGAGAGCGGTTCTCCCCCCCTTGATCGAGCACGGAGATTCATTTCCCGTGCGAAGTCAATAAATTGAATTTTTAGGCATTGTAGAGTTTGATGAGAGGCGTTGAAGCAAATTTAATGGTCTAAAAAAATTGAGTACAGTGGGGTTATTAATGAATGAAATATTATAAGGGTGCTCAGCATACATTCTCTTGCTTGGTAGATGCGCTATCAGTTTATCAACCGTATTGGCGAGATTACCCAGTAAAATTAAATGGACATCAGGTCGTTGCTGACATAAAAAATCAAGCACGTATGTTAAAAAGGGTTGCCAAGCTTTTGCATCTTTGTGAACCGGAGTAGATTGTAATACAAGAGAAGTATTTAATAATAAAAATCCATGTGAGAGGAAATTATTAAAAAAATCATGGTTAGTTTGCGCCAGGTTATCTTTATTGACTTGAGCGATATCAGTTTGACTAGTCGCTTGTGGATGCAATGCGCCATTAGCTACCAGAAGCATTTTAATGATGTTTCGTAAGGAAGTGGCGCGATTAACAGCTTTGCTTAAGCCAGTCGCTGACCAGAGATCGGTGACTGCTGCATCCCAAAATGCATAGCCATTGGCTGATTTGGCGCGAGGGTAGGGTGACTCGCCTAATAAAACATATTGAATCTTATTAATGGGTAAAGTAAAAGCGTTAAATATTTTTTCATGTCCAGGGAGCCAGTCAGTATTGTGATATAACTTGGTTAAATAATCAGGCTGCATTTTAGCTAAAGCTTGCTTTAGACAAGCTCGCCAGGAGGGATCTACAATTTCTAAATTAAATAAATGGTATGTTGTCATAAGGCCTAAGTATTCACTATAATCTTTTGTTTTAAAGGTGATGTCTCTTATGGAAAAAAACTTACTTGAAATTCTAGCATGTCCAATCTGTAAAGGTGAATTAGTCTTTGATCTGGCTAATCAGGAATTAATTTGTAAGTTTGATCGAGTGGCCTATCCAGTGATAGATGATATTCCTGTGATGTTGGAGAGCAGGGCGCGGCGTTTGAGTGTGGAAGAAATTGCGGGTTGAAAAAAAGTAACTTCTGACTCCTGCTTAGCCCTTCTCTCTCCCGCTTGCTTATATAAAAGGATGCTGGGAAAACTAATTTCGAGTGCAAGGGCTAAGCAGGAGTTACTTTAGAGAAGCTCCAAGGCTATTTATTCTCGTCACTCTTTACCGATCCTCCATAATTGTCCTCACCTGCTAAAGCTTGTCGCTGTTGCTCTCCACCCGTAGATGGCCTTCTGTTATGCCGATGCTTAGAAAAGCGTTTATGATGCCGATGTTTGGAAGGATGGCGATGGTGTTTGCGTTCTGATAGCGAGCCTACTGGTTTGTCACTAACAGCGCTGGCGGGTTGAGGATCAATGTGCAAGGGATGTATGTGCTCTACCGGTGTGGGTGGAAGTGTATTGGCTGCAAAGGTGGCCGGTTTTGTATTATCAATAGTGGCAACAGGCTGGTTTGCGGGTTGATAAATAGGAACTATTGCTGTTTCTCTAATTGACTGCTGTGTTCCTTGTGATTGTTGATCCCAAGCAGTTTCTATGGGTCTGGGTTCTTGTTTTGGTCGATGGTGCTCACTGGGTCTGGAGTGTCTCTGCCGGTTTTGATCATGGCGTTGACCAGGTCTTCTACCGTTTTTATTACGGTGATGACTACGGTATTTATTACGTTGTGGCTGTGTTTCTTGCCTTCTTTTTTCAGAAGACTCTGTTTTACCTTCCATGGAGTCTCCCTCTTTTTTCTCAAAGAGATAATTAACAAACCGTTTCAAAAAGCCTTTTTGTGTTTTTTCCTTGCCTGCTGTAGTCGTTGAAAGCGGCGTTTGTGATGGTATAGGTTGGTCAATGGACATGCTTTTGATAGCAGGTTCTTGGTGAGTTCTTTGCATCACTTGGGTAGTGACAGTTGCTTCAATTTCAGGTTTGGCTATGAATTGATAACTTGCCAGTTTCTCATCTCGTTCAGAAAAATCTGAGGCACGAATGCGCTCTACTTCATACTGAGGTGTTGTAAAATGCTGATTAGGTACAATGATGACAGTGACTTTCTGGCGAGCTTCGATATCAATAATAGCTTGCCGTTTTTCATTTAGGAGGAAAGAGGCAATTTCAATTGGCAAAATAGCTCTTACTTGTGCAGTATTTTCTTTCAAGGCATGCTCTTCAATCAAGCGGATAATGGATAAAGCGAGGGATTCAACGCCACGAATAGTGCCTTGACCCAGGCAACGAGGACAACTGATGTGACTAGATTCACCTAATGAAGGGCGTAAGCGTTGACGTGACATTTCGAGTAGACCAAAACGTGAGATTCGTCCTACTTGTACACGTGCTCTATCCATTTCCAGTGCATTTCTGATGCGTTCTTCTACTTCACGTTGGTTGCGCAGCGGAGTCATGTCGATAAAATCAATAACAATTAAGCCGCCCAAGTCACGTAAACGTAATTGACGTGCAATTTCATCTGCTGCTTCTAGATTAGTCGTCAGAGCTGTTTCTTCGATATCACCGCCTTTAGTAGAGCGAGCAGAATTAATATCAATAGATACCAGCGCCTCTGTATGATCGATGACAATAGAGCCACCTGAAGGCAGTTTGACTTCACGTTGGAACGCAGATTCAATCTGGCTTTCAATTTGGAAACGCGTAAATAGAGGTGTTGGATCTTGGTAAAGTTTGACGCGATGAATAAAGTCTGGTCGAATCAATTTAATATGATTAAGCACTTCTTCATAGGTGCCCGGTTCATCAATTAAAAGTTCATCTATATCTTTACGCAAGTAGTCTCTGACTGCACGGATAACGGCATTGCTTTCCTGATAAATGAGAAAAGGCGCTGGCTGTTGTTGAGCGACTTGTTCGATGGCTTCCCAATGACGTAAGAGAATGGCTAAATCCCATTGCAATTCTTCTTGGTTACGACCGCTGCCGGCTGTACGCACAATAATGCCCATGCCTTCAGGTAATTGTAGAGCAGCGAGATTTTCCCGTAGTTCAGAACGTTCGTCTCCTTCAATGCGTCGCGAAATCCCACCAGCTCTTGGATTGTTTGGCATTAAGACCAGGTAAGATCCTGGTAATGAAATAAAAGTAGTGAGTGCGGCGCCTTTAGAGCCGCGTTCTTCTTTATCTACCTGGACAATAATTTCCTGTCCTTCTTCCAGGACTTCATCAATGGTTGGGCGCTTGCCACTCGTTTCGTCAAACTTACTGCTGAAGCAAGAACGAGCGACTTCTTTTAATGGTAAGAACCCATGGCGTCCGCCACCAAAATCGACGAAAGCTGCCTCAAGGCTTTTCTCTCTGCGAGTCACTATCCCTTTGTATATATTAGATTTTGTTTGCTCATGAGCAGCGGATTCGATGATAAGATCATACAAATACTGTCCATTTGCCAGCGCAATTCGCAACTCTTCATTTTTATGAGTTGCGTTAATTAACATTCTTTTCATAGCTACCTTTATTATATTCTTAAAGGCACTCTTAGCTTTTTTAATGCCCTGAGTTAGGGGTTGTTGCTGTATATTCTTTAGGTCTGTTGACAGGGGTCTAGCAAAATGTCAACAGACTCTAATCGGCTTTATCGCACCTTCATGTTGCTGCTCTTTTACTTAATAATTATAAAAAGCAACGATTCTTAATATACTCTAAAAAACCGGGCAACTTGCCACACAATAAGGCTCATGTCATTTAAAAGATTTGAGCGCAGTTTATGTTCTTTTACGTATTCGCTAACTTGATGATTTATAGGCCAAAAGGGTTGCAATGCTATAACAGGCTGTAAGCAACGTGGCTACTTTCTAAATTCCTTTGGCATCATACTCCTGCGAATATATCTTAATAATTTTGCCTAGCCAAGCATTGGCGAATATAGCAGTATTTTGGAAGCTGATCAACAAGTTAAACGGCCAAACGAAAGCCCCCCACTTTAGTCTGGCAAAATCCTAATAAGCCTCTTTTTAATTTTGAAAAATTTGTTTCATTTTTAGCTGCCAGTAGAGCCATAAGAGAGAGGCCGGTCAGATCTAATAATGGTTTTAGTAGGGTTCAAAATTACGCTGATTTTTTCTTTAAGAGCAGTTAGCTTTGCAATAAGAGGATCTTCAGAAAAGAAATTAAAATAACTGCGACTTAATTCTTTTTTTGATTTATCTATACTATCAAGCATGACTGCGGCGCGTATTAACGGCAGAGGATTTTTTTCATCCTCCAACGCCTTAGTAATGACTGCCGTTATTGTCTTAAAGTCTTTAAGTTCATCTAATAAGAGAAGCTGGTTAATAATTGGGTCTGAGAATAGTTGATGTTTCGGTCCTTTTTCTTTCAACTCTGGGATTTCCTCATAATCTGCTTTTTGTCGTATAGAAAAGGTCTGAGCTAACATAGCGGGTATCATGTTGTTCTCCTCATTATTATTTAAAGCTATACCAATTATTATGTAATAAGCTAAAGTTTTATACTTAATTTTTATTTAAATTTCACCATGCTATTAAGAAGATAACAAGGAAAAATTTAATAAAATTTCAATGAAAGACGAGTTTAGGTAAGCTAAGATTTAGGCACAATAAGTGCAATTTCTTGCACAGCTTTAGCATGAAACCTGTTAAGATCCAGATTTTTTGGAAGCCTCGTATGCAAAAAAAACCTGTTCAGTATTTATCTATTACAGCTGACTTGGCTGGTTCACGCATTGATAATTTTTTGATAGCGCGCTTAAAAGGTGTGCCTAAGACACATATCTACCGGATCTTGCGTAAGGGTGAAGTACGGATCAATAAAAAACGCATTAAACCAAGTTATAAATTACAAGAAGGTGATCAAATACGTCTCCCACCTTTGCAAACAGAGCCAGGTAATATACCCCCTCGGCCTGGTAATCAGTTGATGGAGTGCTTGGCTAGCCGTATTCTGTATGAAGATCCTGGTCTTTTAATTATTAACAAGCCTTCCGGTATTCCAGTTCATGGCGGGAGTAGCGTGAAGTTGGGTGTTGTTGAAGCATTGCGCTGTATGTATCCTAAGCTTCCGCAGCTTGAATTAGCGCATCGTTTAGATGCAGATACGTCTGGTTGTTTGGTATTGGCAAAAAAACGCAGTGTATTACGTGAGTTACATGAACTATTGCGTACCAGGAAAGTCGAAAAAATCTATCGGACTTTAACTAAAGGTCATTGGAAAGAAACTGAGTTAAGAGTGGATATTCCTCTGCTTAAAAACCAATTAAGCAGTGGTGAGCGTATCGTGCGTGTTAATACAGAAGGTAAGCCTTCTGTTACGGTATTTCGCACATTAAAAAAATTTGCAGGAACCTCATTGATGGAAGTGACCTTAGAGACAGGTCGTACTCATCAGATTCGTGTACATGCCAGATATCGTGGACATCCAGTGGCAGGGGATGAAAAGTATGGGGATAAGGAATTGAATAAACAGCTAAAGGAATGGGGGTTAAGGCGTTTGTTTTTACATGCTTATTTGATTGCTTTTACTTTGCCTTCTACAGGGAACCTGATAAGAGTAAGTGCGCCATTGGATGCTGAGTTAGAGAAGTGTTTAGAGTTATTATTAGGTGCTTAGTCACCGTCTTTCTTACAAGGAGAGAGGCTATGACTAATATAATTTGACACTATTCCCCTGGCAGCATAAAATCGCGCGCTATGCTAAAAGAGAATACTCTACCTATTCAGGTTGACCCATTTCGATTTGCGGATAATGCAATTTGCTTGCAGGGGACATTGTATATTAAGGATATGCAGCGGCTTGTTTCTGGCTTGTATACGAATGATGGCGAAATCAAAGTGGACATAGAATTTGGGGTAGATAGGCAAGGAATACATTTCTTGCGTGGACAGATTACTGCTTGTTTGACGCTCCAGTGTCAGCGATGCTTAGAGCCATTTGGCCATGAAATAGAGAGCAGTTTTTTGTCAGGGATTGTGCGCTCTGAAGAAGAGGCGAATCAATTGCCAAAAGGATATGATCAACTCATCGTAAAAGAAGGTATGCTTACGATTCAGGATGTAGTTGAAGACGAATTAATTATTAATTTACCCATTGTACCTATGCATAGGGTAAATGATAAGGTAAATGACTGTAAGGTAAAACTGCCTTTAGAAATAGGAACAAACGAAAACGTTGAAGTAGGGAAAGAAAATCCATTTAAAGTGATAGAATTTTTGAAAGTGAGGAGTTAAGGTAATGGCTGTTGCAAAAAGTCGAAAATCGCGTTCACGTCGTAATATGCGTCGTGCTCATTCTGCATTAACTACACCCGCATTATCAATCGATGCAGCTACAGGTGAGACACACCGTCGTCATCACGTTAGCCCAGAGGGTTATTATAAAGGCCGTCAGGTAGTTGCAAATAATGCAGTAGTTGAAGAAGAAAACGACGAAGAGTAAACCAATTTGAAAATCATCACCATTGCAGTGGACGCTATGGGAGGGGATTATGGTCCTCCTGTCGTTGTGCCTGCTGCTTTGCAAGCACTCGCAAAGCATGATGCACTTCATTTGGTTTTAGTAGGCGATGAAAAAGTGCTGCAAAAAGAATTGCAGGCTCACCGTGCTTACGATCAAGCAAGGCTAACGATTCATCACACTTCACAGTGCGTAGAAATGGGTGAGTCACCGGCTGTCGCGTTACGTACAAAAAAAGATTCATCCATGCGGGTTGCTATCAATTTAGTGAAAGAAGGCAAAACTCAGGCATGTGTCAGTGCAGGGAATACAGGTGCTTTGATGGCAACAGCCCGCTTTGTATTAAAAACCCTACCTGGAATTGATCGTCCCGCTATTATTTCAACTTTTCCTACTCGGGCAGGCAATAAAAACATGCGCATGCTGGATTTAGGTGCGAATGTAGATTGTAGCGTAGATAATTTATTTCAATTTGCTGTCATGGGTTCAGTATTGGCTTCAGCGGTAGATAATATTGCAAATCCTACCGTTTGTTTGTTGAACATCGGTGAGGAAGATATTAAGGGAAATGAACAAGTCAAAGAAGCAGCGCAGCTGTTAGTAAGCTCAAAAGCAATTAATTACATAGGTTATATTGAGGGTGACAAGCTTTATAGTGGTCAGGCAGATGTCATCGTATGTGATGGCTTTGTTGGGAATGTGGCACTTAAAACGAGCGAAGGTGTAGCTAGCTTTATCGGGCAATTAATAAAAGAAGCATTTTATAGTAGTTTATTCGCTAAATTAACAGCTGTGCTTGCATTGCCAGTCATTAAATCGTTAATCAAGCGCATTGATCCAGATCGCTATAATGGTGCCAGTTTAATTGGTTTAAAGGGGATTGTTATTAAGAGCCATGGCGGAGCAAAGGTGCAAGCATTTGCTCATGCAATTGAAGAAGCAATGATACAAGTGGAAAAAAATGTGTCGCAACTTATTGCTACGAAAGTAGAGCAGTTATTAAAATTATCGTAACGGCGAAAAATTTATTTTATGAAATATGCGCAAATTATTGGTACAGGCGGTTATTTACCTGAAAAAATTCTCACGAATTTTGATTTGGAAAAAATCGTTGATACATCACATGAGTGGATTGTAGAACGCACTGGAATACATCAACGGCATATTGCTGCTGCACATGAAACCTCATTGACTATGGCTGAGAATGCAGCGCGTGTTGCCATAGCTGCTGCAGATATTTTACCAGCCGATATTGGTATGATCATTGTTGCCACTACGACGCCTGAAAAAACTTTTCCAAGCACAGCTTGTTTATTGCAACAACAATTAGGTATTGCGGGCTGCCCTGCCTTTGATCTGAATTCTACAGCATGTGCTGGATTCGTTTATGCTTTGAGCATTGCAGATCAATTTATCCGTCAAGGCGCAGTTAACAATGCGCTCGTGATTGGCAGTGAAGTGATGTCCAGAGTAGTTGATTGGAGTGACCGTACAACTTCTATTTTATTTGGTGATGGTGCAGGCGCTGTTATTTTAGGGGCAAGAGACAAGCCAGGCATTTTATCAACACACCTACATGCTGATGGCACTCATAAAGATGTTTTATTTCTGCCAAACAGTATTGGCAAGCCTACTGCTGTAGACGCTGAATTATACATGCAAATGAATGGAAAACAGTTATTTAAACTATCAGTGAATATTTTGGGTAATTTGTTTGATGAAACATTAACTGCCAACAATTTACAAAAATCAGATATCGATTGGTTGGTGCCACATCAAGCAAATATTCGGATTATTGAGGCCATGGCAAAAAAACTCGATTTACCGATGGAACGTGTAGCTATTACTTTGCATGAACAAGGTAATACTTCAGCTGCATCTATTCCGCTCGCGTTAGACAGGGCTATACGCGATAAACGCATCAAGCAGGGTGATATGTTATTGCTCGAAGGGTTTGGGGGTGGTTTGACATGGGGTTCGGCTCTCATTAAGTATTAAATTTATTCCCCGCGGCTTGCTGCGAGCACAAAGGGCTGGGAGGGGCTTGTCAAGGGGGGTGGTTCTCTCTCTTGACCGAGCACAGGGATTCATTCCCCGTGCGAAGTCAATTAATTGAATATTAAGAGGTGACTTTGAAATCATTGGCGGTGGTTTTTCCTGGGCAAGGTTCGCAAACAGTTGGCATGCTGGCTGATATTGCACGGAAGTTTCCTGAAGTTGAAACAACTTACAGTGAAGCTTCTAGCGTGTTGGGCTATGATTTATGGAAATTAGTACAACAAGGGCCTGTTGAAGCATTGGATCAAACTGTGCATACACAACCGGCATTGCTTGCAGGTTCTTATGCTATCTGGCGCATTCTAGGGGCAAAGAAAAAAATACGTCCGGTCTTATTGGCTGGGCATAGCTTAGGCGAGTATACTGCATTAGTTTGTGCAGGAGCGCTGCAATTTTCAGACGCCATACGATTGGTGGCAGCAAGAGGTCAGTATATGCAAGAAGCTGTCCCTGCAGGACAAGGGGCGCTAGCTGCTATTATTGGGTTGGACGAGGCTACGGTCAGCGAACTTTGCAGCAAAGCAGTTTTGGTGAGTGAAGTGTTAACGCCAGCTAATTTTAATAGTCCTGGGCAAGTGGTTGTTGCAGGTCATACAGCTGCAGTTGAGCGCGTCATTACTCTGGCTAAAGCCGCAGGGGCGCGCATGGCTAAATTATTGCCAGTCAGTGTGTCATCCCATTGTGCCTTGATGAAGCCTGCTGCAGAGCAATTGCAGAAATTATTAGCGACGATTTCTATTCAAATACCAGTCATTCCAGTGCTAAGCAATGTTGATGTGGTTATTTATCAGGATGCTGCTGCGATTCGTGATGGCCTAGTGCGACAATTGTTTATGCCCGTACGCTGGGTTGAAACAATACAAAAATTCGCAAGTGATGGTATTCAACATATTATAGAATGTGGGCCTGGTAAAGTTTTGACCGGCTTGAATAAGCGTATTGTGACTGAAATACAATTGACTCCAACCGCAGATCTCGCTAGCTTACAACTTTCGCTAGAGACTGCATTGCAAACAGGATAAGGAACTCATATGTCACACAAAGGTAAGGTTGCGCTAGTGACAGGAGCAAGTCGCGGGATAGGACAAGCTATTGCGCTTGCTTTAGGCCATGAGGGTGCGACTGTTATTGGAACAGCAACGACTTTGGCGGGCGCTGAAAAGATAAATCATGCGTTAAAAGAAGCCAATATAGAAGGTTGCGGCATGGTGTTAAATGTGACTGAAAAAGATTCAATTGATGCGGCAGTTACACTCATAAAACAACAGTATACGATGCCAGCTATTCTGATTAATAATGCTGCTGTTACGCAGGATAATTTATTTTTACGGATGAAGGATGAAGAGTGGGACAAGGTCATTGAAACCAATCTGAATTCAGTTTATCGTATGACCAAAATTTGCTTACGTGATATGCTAAAAGCCCACTGGGGCAGGATAATTAATATTAGCTCAGTCGTCGGTTCTACAGGTAATTCTGGGCAAGTGAATTATGCTGCGGCGAAAGCGGGATTAATTGGTTTTACTAAAGCGCTAGCACAAGAGGTGGGTTCGCGTGATATTACAGTCAATGCTGTATCACCGGGTTTCATTGATACTGATATGACGCGTGATTTATCTGAAGAACATAGAAATGCAATATTACAGCGTATTCCTATGCAACGCTTAGGGCAGGCGACGGAAGTTGCTGCAGTGGTTGCATTTCTTGCGTCGAGTGGAGCAAATTATATGACAGGGCAAACATTGCATGTGAATGGCGGGATGTATATGCCATGAACTGAGCGAAGCGCAGGAAATGTCACTTGCAACTTATAATAATTTAAATACACTACAATGCACGGATTAGGGTAACTGGTTTATTTAATAAGGGGAAAATTGAGCATGAGTACTATTGAAGCACGTGTTAAAAAAATTGTGGTTGAACAACTGGGCGTGAAGGAAGAAGAAATTACCAAAGATGCTTCATTTGTTGATGATCTGGGAGCTGATTCATTAGATACAGTTGAATTAGTGATGGCATTGGAAGAAGAGTTTGAAACTGAAATTCCAGATGAAGATGCTGAAAAGATCACAACGATTCAACAAGCTATTGACTATATTAACGCACATATCAAAGAAAGTAGTAAAGAATAGTTAAGTGGGGGAGTCAGGTTTGAATAAGAAGCGCGTGGTTGTGACCGGCCTCGGCATGGTCACTCCATTGGGTCTCAATGTTGCAGACACTTGGAGTGCTGTTTTAGCTGGTAAAAGTGGTGTGCACCGCATTGATCAGTTTGATCCGTCTGATATTAATTGTCATATTTGCAGTAACGTGAAAAATTTTGATCCGCTACTTTATATGTCAGAAAAAGACGCACGCAAGCGTGATATTTTTATTCAGTATGGGATTGCAGCAGGCATACAGGCCATTAAAGATTCAGGCCTGGAAGTGACTGAAAGCAATGCGCATCGTATTGGGCTTGCTGTTGGCTCGGGTATCGGTGGCTTACCAATGATAGAAAAATCGCATGCGATTCTTATGGAAGCAGGACCTCGTAAAATTTCTCCTTTTTTTATTCCCGCTGCGCTTATCAACATGATTGCAGGTAATCTCTCTATCCTATATGGAATGCGTGGCCCTAATATTTCTGTTGTTTCAGCTTGTACGACAGGGGCCCATAATATTGGGTTGGCTGCACGTGCTATTACCTATGGTGATGCTGATGTGATGGTTGTCGGCGGCTCAGAAATGGCAAGCACTAAGTTAGGCATCAGTGGTTTTGCTGCGATGCGTGCGCTTTCAACTCGTAATAATGAACCTGAAAAAGCCAGTCGTCCTTGGGATAGGGATCGTGACGGGTTTGTCTTGGGCGATGGTGCTGGCATTCTTGTACTCGAAAACTATGAACATGCAAAGCAGCGTGGTGCAAAAATTTATGCTGAGCTAGCTGGTTTTGGGATGAGTGCTGATGCAACGCATATCACCATGCCACATCCAGAAGGGTTAGGTGCTGCTCTCGCAACGAATGCTGCACTAGCTGATGCAGGCATGCAACCAGAAGAAATTGATTATATCAATGCACATGCAACTTCTACGTTAGCTGATGAGCTGGAAGTGTTGGCTATTAAACGTAGTTTTGGTGACCATGCTTATAAATTAGCGGTAAGCTCTACCAAATCAATGACGGGACACTTATTGGGAGCAGCAGGTGCTGTTGAGGCTATTTTTACTGTATTGGCTTTACGTGATCAAGTTGCGCCCCCTACTATTAATTTGGATAATCCTGCAGAAAATTGTGATTTGAATTTTGTACCTCATCAGGCACAGCAAATGCGGATTGATGCTGCAATATCTAATTCATTTGGCTTTGGTGGAACTAATGGAACATTATTGTTTCGTCGGTTCGATGCTGGAACATGAACAAACGACGCATAGGGTTAATTATTTTTGCGCTGTTGTTTTTAATCCTGGTCATAGGGTTAAAATTTTTATTTACTCCTCTCATTACTGATGAACATGGTTATCAATATACAGTCCAGCCAGGCGCATCTATAAAATCTGTTACTGACGATTTATATTATAAAAATATTATTAAAAACCGTTTCCTGTTTAGTGTGCTGGTTGAGTTACACAAGAATGGGCATGATATTAAAGCGGGCGAATATCTTTTCCCTAAAGGTACTACGCCTTATAAATTATTAAATCAAATCGTGACTGGCAGTGGACTGATATACCACGAGTTTACCATTATACCTGGCTGGAGTATCAGGCAATTGCGTGCTGCAATGGCGAATAACAGTTATTTTCATCACACTCTGCAAGATTTAAGCGATACAACATTAATGAATCGCTTGGGCCATCCAGAATTAAAAGCAGAAGGTCAATTTTATCCTGATACTTATTTTTTTGCAGGCGGTACTTCTGATATTTTGTTATTAAAGCGTGCTTTTAAAGCGATGCAAGATAAACTGACTGTGGCATGGCAAAGTCGTGAGCCTGGATTGCCATTTAACAATAAGTATGAAGTGCTGACGGTTGCTTCTATGATTGAAAAAGAAACGGAGTTCGATGTAGAACGTCCCATCATTGCTGGGGTTATTATTAATCGACTACGTAAAGACATGTTACTTCAAATTGACCCCACTGTTATTTATGGATTAGGGTCACGGTTTAATGGCACTATTTATAAAAAAGATTTGTTAGCGAAAACGCCTTATAATACTTATGTCAATAAAGGATTACCACCTACGCCTATCGCCATGCCTGGCCTGGAATCCATTATGGCGGTCGTGCATCCTCAACATCATGATTATCTCTATTTTGTGGCGCGGCATGGCAAAGATGGGCCGCACCAGTTTTCGCAAACGCTGGATGAACATTATGTTGCGGTAGCGGCGGCGAAGAGGTTGCGGGCGCAGTTTTTTAATAATGTGTTGGTGAGGTATTATTTATTGAAATTGTTTTCGGATGAGGTGATGAGGTTTCCGTTAGTGGGTGGGAGTTAAAGTAAAGAGGTATAGTTAGCGCAGAGCATTGCCGAGTGGACGAACACTGACCTGTATTGCGGAAGAGAGCAAGAGAGAGGAAAAATAAATGACTACACAAGAAAACCCGCAAAAAGGTTTTTTCCTGACAATCGAAGGCATCGAAGGTGTTGGCAAGTCAACTGCCTTGAAATTTATTCAGGATTATCTGACTCAAGCTAACAAAAATTTTATAGTCACACGTGAACCAGGCGGCACACCCATTGCTGAGCAAATTCGACAAGTGTTATTAACACCGAATTCAGCAGAAACCATGATACCGGAGACAGAACTATTACTGATGTTTGCCTGTCGTGTGCAACATATACATCAGGTCATTTTGCCAGCGTTAGCTGCAGGAAAGTGGGTAGTGAGTGATCGTTATAGTGACGCGAGTTTTGCCTATCAGGGCGGTGGTCGTGGTATTGATGTATCACGCATTGAGATGTTAGAAAAATGGTTACTACAAGATTTACGCCCGGATTTAACTCTATTGCTTGATGCGCCAGCGCAAATTGGCTTGGAGCGTGCAAAGCACCGTGGCCCACAAGATAGAATTGAGCAAGAAAAAATGGCGTTTTTTGAGCGTGTACGGCGGGGATATTTAGATCGTATGCAACAGGATAAAAAACGCTTTCGTTTGATTGATGCGACGCAGCCACTGGAAAATGTACGGACAACGTTAAAAAGGATATTGGATGCAATCAATCAACAATAAAAATATTCTCCCCTGGCAAACTAAGCAATGGCGTTTGTTGTGGGAAGCTAAAAAAAATAATCGTTTGCCACATGCGTTATTATTTACTGGTGCATTGGGTCTTGGCAAAATGCGATTTGCAGAAGAATTTAGCGCAGCATTGCTATGTGACAGTCCTGTTGCAGAAGAAAATGCTTGTGGTACATGCCATGCGTGTGGATTGGTGCGTGCGAAATCACATCCCGATTTAATTTTAGTTGTACCGGATGAGACAGGGCAAGTTATCAAGATTGATCAAATTCGTAGTGTAGTCAGTGCGTCCAATGAAACAGCTATGCAGGGAGGCTATAGAATCATTATCATTAATCCTGCTCATGCCATGAATCAATATGCAGCGAATGCTTTATTAAAAACGCTGGAAGAAACAACGCCAAAGACATTGTTTATCTTGATGAGCGAACAAAACTTACGATTGCCTCTCACTATTAAAAGTCGTTGTCAAAAGATTGCTTTTCAAAAGCCAATACGACAAATTGCTTTAACTTGGCTACGATCACAATTAGCAAGTAGTGAAATTGATGTGGAATTACTGTTAAATATTGCGGAAGGTGCACCATTGCAAGCGCTTGCTTTAGTGGAAAAAGGCGTCTTGAATTTACGACAGACTATCTATCATGGGTTGTCTGAGTTAAGTCAGGGTAAAGCCGATCCTTTGCATTTAGCAGTGCAATGGCAAGAGCACGATATGGTGGTTTTATTTAACTTGTTGCTAAATTGGCTGCGAGATTTGTTGCGCTTGCAGTTAACAAAACAACAAGCGGCGCTTGTTAATTATGATTATCAGGCAGTTTTTTTAAACTTAACACAGAAACTGTCACGAAAAAATTTATTGCACTATTTGACTCTTGTACAGGAGCGGTATGCTAACATGTTGAATTTGCAAAATTTAAACCGGCAGTTATTATTGGAAGAATTACTGATTGGTTGGAGATCTATTTATGCTTAGTATTAGCTTGCAAAAGGAAATGCTGATCATGGCAGACGCATTTTATCATCCTGAGCATCTTATCAATTGCAGCAAGATCCTTCGCTACGCTCAGGATGACAATTGGAGAATACATGTACCTCGTTGATTCACATTGCCATCTCGATCAGCTGGATTTAATAGCGCATGAGGGTAAGTTATCGAATGCTCTGGCTTACGCTGTTACCCAAGGTGTAGGTCATATGTTATGTGTCTGTATTACCTTGCAGGATTTTCCTCAAGTATTAAGTGTAGCGCAAAACTACCCTCATATTAGCGCATCTGTTGGCTTGCATCCGAATGAAGTAGCAGTCGAGTCTGAACCTACTGCGGATGATCTTGCTACACTTGCGCAACATGAAAAAATTGTGGCGATAGGTGAAACAGGTCTGGATTATTATCGTAGCACAGGTGATTTAAGTTGGCAGCATGAGCGTTTTCGTCAACATATTCGTGCTGCTAAAAAAGTAAATAAAGCGCTTATTATCCATTCACGTCAAGCGCGAACAGACACACTGCGTATCTTAAAGGAAGAAGAGGCGGCGACAGTGGGTGGCGTTATGCATTGTTTTACAGAAGATTGGGACATGGCTAAGGCAGCGCTGGATTTAGGTTTTTATATTTCATTTTCTGGTATTGTGACGTTTTCAAATGCTAAAGAATTACAAGCAGTCGCTAAACAAGTACCCCTGGAGCGTATGCTGATTGAAACAGATTCCCCTTATCTTGCGCCTGTGCCTTATCGGGGTAAATCGAATGAACCTGCTTATGTGCGTAAGGTAGCTGAATATATCGCACAACTACGTGGCATAGATGTGATAGAATTGGCTGATCAAACTACGACCAATTTTTTCAATTGTTTTAAACAAGCGAGACGGTAAGGTATATGTTCCGGCCAGTAGCACTTTTTATAGGCTTACGTTATACACGCGCCAAACGGCGTAATCATTTTATTTCATTTATTTCACTCATGTCTATGCTAGGTATTGCGTTGGGGATACTGGTATTGATTACCGTGTTATCGGTGATGAATGGTTTTGACCGCGAAATTCAAAAACGAGTATTTAGTATGGTGCCACCTATTACGGTGGGCAGTTTTGTGAATGCAATTACAAATTGGCAACAGGTAGTCAACACTTTGCATCAATTTCCCAAGGTAAGGGCGGTTGCTCCTTTTGTTAGCGGTGAAGTGATGCTGACCAGCACTAATCTAGTACAGCCTGCTTTACTGACAGGGATCGAACCTTTGGCTGAAAAAAATATTTCACAATTAGCAGATAAAGTAGTGCAAGGCACCTTAACTGATTTAATACCGGGTCGCTTTGGTATCGTTATTGGTGAGGAATTAGCAAATCGTCTGGATGTGGCATTGGGTGATAAAATTACAGTGATTACCCCGCATGTCTCTCTTTCGCTTGCAGGTGTTATGCCGCGTTTAAAGCGTTTTACGGTGCTTGGGATATTCCGCGCGGGTAGTGGTTTTGGTTTTGATGCGGGTTTAGCGTTTGTTAATCTAGTGGATGCGCAAAAATTATTTGAGATGGGAACGGCCGTGACTGCGCTACATGTCAAAATTGATGATGCTTATGCTGCGCCTAAATTTGCTGAACAACTCGCAAGGGCTCTAGGACAAAATGCAAGAGTGACAGATTGGACCCAGCAATTTGGCGAATATTTCCGTATGGTTGCCCAGGAAAAAGCCATGATGTTTTTTATTTTGATGCTCATTATTTTGGTGGCAGCATTTAATCTGGTCAGTACTCTAGTAATGGTAGTCAATGAAAAAGAGGCAGATATCGCTATTTTACGCACGCTAGGTGCCACACCTCAAATGGTTATGGCTATTTTTATTATACAAGGCTCTATTATTGGTATCATTGGTACCTTATTAGGCGTGGTGGGTGGTATTGCTTTAGCATTGCATGTCACTGCAGTAGTCAATTGGATAGAACATCTTTTTCATGTACAGTTTCTTTCTTCCAGTGTTTATTTCTTGGATTATTTACCCTCTTCTTTGGAGTGGGGAGATGTCTGGCGTATTAGCGTATCCGCGCTGATGTTAAGTTTATTCGCTACCTTATATCCTGCCTGGCGTGCTGCGCGCACAGAGCCTGTGGAGGCGCTGCGCTATGAATAATTACGTTATTGAATGCACAGAATTGTCTAAAGTCTACCACGATGCCACAGCGAAGATTGAAGTATTGAACCGTATTAATTTACAGGTAAGACCAGGTGAACTCATCGCAATTGTAGGTAATTCAGGTTCTGGAAAAAGTACATTGCTGCATTTATTAGGTGGTCTGGACAAACCTACGAGCGGTAAAATTATTCTTGCGAGCAAGAACTTAGCGCGTGTCACAGAAAAAGAAAAATGTCGTCTACGCAATCGATACTTAGGTTTTATTTATCAATTTCATCATTTATTACCAGAGTTTACTGCATTAGAAAATGTTTGCATGCCTTTATTAATTGGTAATATAAAGCCTGATATTGCTACTTTAAAAGCGGAGCATTTATTAGATTTGGTAGGATTAAAAAAACGGTTGCATCATAAACTCGGTGAGTTGTCCGGCGGTGAGCGCCAGCGTGTTGCTATTGCCCGTGCTTTAGTCACAGGCCCCTCGTGTGTTTTAGCAGACGAACCGACAGGTAATTTAGATACGCGGAATGCTGAGACTGTTTTTCAGTTATTTATTGAACTACAAAAGACATTACAAACCAGTGTTGTGATGGTGACGCATGATATGCATATTGCAAAGCAAGCGCATAGAGTGTTAATGTTACAGGAAGGCGTATTGTTGCATTCTAGTTAAGAAGCATCATTTGTCACTTTAGCATTTCCTTAGTATATACCCATTATATTTGAAAATGCGAACGTGTCATCCTGAACCCTGCCAGGGTTCAGGGTGACACGTTCGCATTTTAATAGACTGATCTAATTATCCTCTGTAAAATAAGCATTCAATAATGTACTTCAGCAAAGGATCAAAATTTGCGAGCATTTTTACTAAGCCTGCTGTGTTGTTTTGTATTGGCAAGCTGTGCTTATTATGGTGATATGCATGGTCACTCACAACAACTGAATGTATCCACTTTATCGACTCCCCATATTTATAAACCTTCTCCTCCCACCGCTATGGCAGCTGCAACAATCTGGTGGCACAAATTTAAAGACCCGCAACTAAACCAATTAATTAGCGTTGCATTGAGCGATTCTCCCAATATGCAAATTGCAGAGACACGTGTTAGGCAAGCACAATATCTTGCTAGAGGGGCAGGGTCTGCGCTTTGGCCTACACTTGATTTTAATGGTTATGTGCAACGTCAGAGATTTTCAGAATTTGGTCTTGCGCCGCCGCCATTTAATGGTCGGACGTTTAATATCGGTACATTGGGGTTAAATTTCAACTATGAATTTGATTTTTGGGGAAAAAATAAGCAAGCACTTCAGGCGCGAGTGAGCGAAGAAGTTGCAGCAGAAGCAGAGTTAGCACAGGCTAGGCTTGTACTCGCAGCAGCAGTAGCCAATACCTATTTTCAGCTTTGTAATACTATTGCACAGACCCAAATTGCCACAGCTAACTGGCAAGTGAGAAAACAAATGTTATATATTGCAGCTGATCGCACCAGGCAAGGTATAGACTCTGAAATTCCTGTCAAAAGCCTCCAAGCCAATGTAGAAGCAGCGAGATTATCCCTTGAGCAATATCGGCAAGGAGAATGGCTGGCTCGGCATCAGTTGGCTGTTTTACTGGGGAAAAACCCTTTTATAACAGAAATTGCAGCTAAGAAGTTTAAGTTTCAATCTTATAATGTGAAATTGCCTATTTTTCTACCCGCCAGCCTGCTTGCGCAACGACCTGATATTTCTGCTGCAAAAGCGCGAGTAGAAGCGGCAGCAAGTCAAATCAATGTAGCAAAAGCACGTTTTTTTCCGAACATCAATTTGAGTGCGTTATATAGCTATCAGGGTGTAGGATTAGAGCATTTGTTTCAAGCGCAAAGCCAGAATAATGCTCTGACAGGTGCCATTGATTTGCCAATTTTTGATGCTGGAGCGCGACGCGCCAATCTGGGTGTCAAATATGCCGAATATGATATCGCCGTCAATGAGTATAATCAGGCAATTTTAACAGCATTACGCGAAGTGGCAGATCATCTGTCGATCTTGCAAACAGTAGGTATCCAGTTAGCGGCAGAAAAGAGTGCGTTGAACGCCACTCAATACAATTACAAGTTATACAATTCACGCTATAATCAAGGTATTACGGATGATGTAGCTGTGCTAGAAAGCAAACAATTATTATTACAACATCAGGCAACGCAGCAAACGTTGCAAACGCGTTATTTACAAGCGGTGGTGGCAACATTAAAAGCATTAGGTGGCAGTGATTCTATAAGTTAGGAATAGCTATGGCAGAAGAAATGGATGCGAAACCAGCTAGCCACCAGACTTTGCTGTCTAAAGCTGTGCATGATTCTTCGATGCATCATAATCGTACCATTGGCCTGCTGCTTTTAAGTAGTATCTTTCTCTTCATTAGCATAATCTGGTTTTTTTATTGGCTGCTATGGGATAGATTTGAGGTTTATACCGATGATGCCTATGTGAATGGCAATATAGTGCAACTGATGCCACAAGTGCCAGGTACTGTTATTGCGATTAATGCGGATGATACGCAACTTGTTATACAAGGTCAGACTATTATCAAGCTTGATCCTGCTGACAGGAATATTGCTCTACAACATGCTCAGTCCATGTTGGCACAAACAGTACGACAAGTTCGACAATATTTTGAAAATGCGCAGCGTGCGCAATCTACTTTGGTTTTGCGTAACGCAGATTTACTGAAAGCGCAACTTGACTTAAAACGTCGCTTGAAATTAGTAGGTAAAAGTGCTGTGTCACTGGAAGAATTTCAGCATTATCAAACTGCTGTTACTAGCGCACAAGCTCGCTATGATTATGCTTTGCATAATTGGCGCTCTGCGCAAGCGCTCGTAGAAAATTCACATCTTTATACTCACCCACTAGTAGAACGTGCCAAAGCTAATTTCAAAACAGCTTATTTAAATGTGCAACGCACTACCATTCTTGCTCCTACTACGGGCTATATTGCAAAACGCAGTGTGCAAGTAGGCCAGCAAGTAAAACTGGATACACCTTTGTTAGCTATTGTGCCACTCAGAGAAATATGGGTGGATGCGAATTACAAAGAATCTCAATTAAAAAGTTTGCGCATTGGCCAGCCTGTCCTACTGCATGCAGATGCTTATCCAAGAGTGACCTATCATGGTAAAGTATATGGTTTGAATGCAGGCACGGGTAGCGTGTTTTCATTATTGCCTCCTCAAAATGCCACAGGCAACTGGATCAAGATCGTGCAACGTTTGCCCGTCCGCATCGTGCTTGATCCTGTAGAATTAAAAAATTATCCATTGCAATTAGGTTTATCCATGCGTGTGACCACGTATATTCGTCATCTCAATGGGCAGAGGTTAGCACAGGAAGCAGCAAAAAAACCGCTCTATGTGACGACTGTCTATGCGCAGCAATTAGCACAAGCGAATGCATGGATAGAGCGCACTCTGCAGGAAAATTCGCCCGATATGTATTTGCCAAGGATGCCATTGCATGGCTAATTTGCCCTTGCTGACCAGTGGCAGGCTAGCATTGCTAACATTCTCATTGTCGCTGGCCATTTTTATGAATGTCCTTGATATCTCTATTGCTAATGTCGCTATCCCTTCGCTGGCGGGCGATTTGGCTGTGAGTGCAGATGATGGTACCTGGGTCATTACTTCATTTGCTGTGAGTCAGGCTATCATGTTACCTATTACTGGATGGTTGGCACGCCGTTTTGGCGAAGTGCGCTTATTTCTTTTTTCAACGGCATTATTTACCCTGACTTCTGTGTTATGTGGATTATCCACCAATTTGTCCATGCTGATATTTTTTCGTGTGTTGCAGGGCGCAGTGTCAGGGCCCATGATCCCACTATCACAAAGTTTATTGCTGGTGAATTATCCAGATCATAGAAAGGGTTTTGCGACCAGTATATGGGCAATGACTGCTGTCGTAGGCCCTATCTTTGGCCCGATTATGGGCGGTTGGATTTCTGATAATTATAGCTGGCCATGGATATTTTATATTAATGTTCCGGTGGGGATTTTTTCTGTCGTGTTGACTGCTGTCATACTCACTGGCAGGGAGAGTGCCATTACTAAATCGTCTATTGATGTGATTGGTCTGATTTTATTAATGGTAGGGGTTAGCTGTTTGCAAATCTTGCTGGATAAAGGCAATGACATGGACTGGTTCCGGTCTGACTTTATTATTATCTTAGCCATTATTTCTGTTGTTGCGCTTAGTTTTTTAATTGTATGGGAGTTGACTGAGCGCTATCCCATTATTGATTTAAAGTTATTTGCGAAGCGTAATTTTTGTATTGGCACTTTAGCGCTCATGCTAGGTTATACTGTTTATTTTTCTAATATTGTTATTTTTCCTTTATGGTTACAAACTCAAATGGGCTATACACCCACCTGGGCTGGGCTAGCTGCAGCGCCGGTGGGAATTTTGCCATTTTTACTAACACCCTTTGTAGGTCAATATATGGGTAAATTTGATTTGCGTGCCATTATCTGTGTTGGTTTTTTTATTTTTGTAGTGACTTCTTTTTGGCAATCTGATTTTTATACCAGTGTCGGATTTACTCAATTAATAGGCCCGCGTTTTATACAAGGTCTCGGTCTTGCTTTTTTCTTTACGCCACTTATTACTATAGTGATTTCTGAGTTACCACCCGATCGTATTGCGAGTGCATTGGGATTAGCTAATTTTTGCCGTATCCTGGGTGGAAGTTTTGGTACCTCAATTAGTGTTACGCTGTGGGATAGGCGTGAAGCATTTCATCACAGTCATCTCGTGGAACATATTAATAATTATAACCCTATGAGTGCAGGAACACTTAACTATTTGCATGACTTGGGTTTTAGTGGGAAAAAAAATCTTGCTCTTGTTTCCAACATGATTACCAAGCAGGCGTTCATGCTTTCCACCAATGATATATTTTGGCTTTCGGGATGGGCTTTCATGTTTTTGATGGTTATCATCTGGTTTGTCAAACCGCCTTTTATGATGACAAAAAAAACGGTAGTGGCTGAATGAATAGCTAAATTAAGACAACCGCACTCGAGTCGCTTTGCAATGTTTTCCCCGATAAAATCCTATCTTTTAAGACATTGCAGCGTTAGTCAAGAAGAAAATTAATGCTGCTCTTAATATATCTACACTCTTCCCACCGTAGAGATTCTGCGCTGAAGTGAACGGGAAGGGAGCGCTGCAGGCGACTAGTTGCCAGGGATGGCAACTTTAACGACATGGATGTTGTGTTTGGAGCCAGCAGTGCTCCCTTCCCGTTCACTTCAGCACAGCCTCTGCTTTACACTTTTCTTTCCGCTGCAAGAACAACATGCAAGTTAAGCTAATCATAGATCCAAAAAAACTGAACTTATTATCAAGGATATCTTATGTTTCTATTTTCTATACTGTTTCTTTGTGGAATTCTGATATTACAAAAACTAACTTACTTACCCAGTCTTTATTGGTTAGCAGGTATTAATGTGCCTATTATTTCTCATTATTTACTTTTCAAAAAATCCAGAGCTTATTTAAGATTTCTTATACCAACAGTATTCGGTTTTAGCTGGGCATTATGGTATGCATATGCTCAACTATCCTGGACGTTGCCTACTGAATTAGAAGGAAAACCATTACAAATTACAGGTATGATCACTACCATCCCAGATATAGAGCCACATCACACCAGCTTTAAGTTTTTAATTAAAAAAATACAATTTGCAAATAAAATAGAATCAGTCAACAGTACAGTGCAGCTCTCCTGGCAAACTACTTCACAAAAATTACATGTGGGTGATCAATGGCAATTTACAGTCCGTTTAAAAAAAATTCACGGCGTAATGAATCCAGGCGGATTTGATTATGAAACATGGAGTTTTCAGGAAGGTATACGTGCGAGTGGCTATGTCGTTTCTAAAAAGGGTATTTTGCTTAATAGTAAGTGGTATCATCGTCCTCTGGATCGTGTGCGGGAATTTTTTAGCGAAGGTATTAGAGAAAACTTATCTCGTAGTCATACTTCACCCTGGATCACAGCGCTCGCTGTCGGTGAGCGGCATGGTATTCCACCCGATGATTGGCAAGTATTAAGAAATACAGGAACGAATCATCTCATGGCCATTGCAGGATTGCACATTGGCTTTATGGCCGCATTTGTTTATGGCATAGTGAACTGGCTTTGGCGTCGCAGGCCTCAGTTGATTTTAAAAATACCCGCGCAACAGGCTGGTGCAATCGCTGCATTATTGATGGCATTCATTTACAGTGCAATGGCTGGATTTTCCATCCCTACGCAACGTGCTTGCTTAATGCTATCTCTATTTTTAATTACTTTGGTATTGCGCAGGAAAATTTTGTCATGGCAAACGTGGGGCATAGCATTGTTTTGCGTCTTACTATGTAATCCACTCAGTGTATTGACGGCAAGTTTTTGGTTATCTTTCGGTTCAGTAGCTCTTATTATTTATGGCATGCGTGGTCGTTTAGCTCCCAAGGGTTTATGGTGGAAACATGGCAGAATACAATGGGTCATTGCTTTGGGTTTAATACCCTTGAGTATCTGGCTATTTCAACAGTGCTCTCTTGTTTCATTCGTTGCAAACAGCATTGCTATTCCCTGTGTAGGGTTTCTGATTGTGCCATTGGTCTTGCTAGGTTGTTTTTTATTGCTATTTTCAGTAAAAATAGGCGGTATGGTACTTTATGTTGCCGATAAAATAGTAGCATTATTGTGGATGGTGTTGGTTTATCTGGCTCATTTCTCTTGGGCATCATGGTATGAGCTTGTACCGAGCATCTGGTATATTGTGACGGCATGTGTAGGAATAGTAATTTTATTATTGCCAACAGGATTTCCAGGAAGAGGGATAGGTATCATTTGGTTATTACCTTTCATGTTATATAAGCCACCTGCTCCATCATTAGGTGATGTCTGGTTTACCTTACTCGATGTAGGGCAGGGATTATCTGCGGTTGTGCAAACAAAAAATCATTTATTAGTATTTGATGCCGGTCCACGCTTAAGTGATAGTAATGATATGGGAGAAAGTGTTGTTATTCCTTTTTTGCGTTCATTAGTTGTGACGCATATTGATAGATTGGTCATAAGCCATGGTGATAACGACCATATTGGTGGCGCGTATGCTATTTTAAAGCAAATCCCAACTTATCTTGTTAAAAGCAGCGTTCCAGAAAAGTTCTTTAATGTTCCTGCTAGTTATTGTCTTCGTGGTGAAACTTGGCAATGGGACCAAGTGACGTTTGAGTTTCTTTATCCGACACCCGATAAATTAGGTTTGGACAATAATAGCTCCTGCGTATTGCGTATTACCAGTGGACGACGACATATCTTGCTAACAGGCGATATTGAGAAATTAGCTGAAACAGATTTAATTCATTTCGCAGCGGCAGATTTAACGGCAGATATTTTGGTTGCGCCCCATCATGGCAGCAATACGTCGGCATTAAAGGAATTTATTTTGGCCGTACATCCGCAAATTGTTTTGTTTCCCGTGGGCTATCGCAACCGCTATCATTTTCCTCATCCTGTTGTTTTGCAGAAATACCGCGATTTTGGTGTTGTCTCTTATGATACGGTGCAAGCAGGTGCCATACAATTGCAATTAACAAAAATGACTAATATTATTTTAAGTCCTATGTTGTATCGAGAAAGTCACAGACATTATTGGTAATATATCAAGATATGGAGCAGTATAAGTCGTTAATTTAGGTGAGTGGATTAAGTAATACGAACTTTGCTTGATAAGGCTGGATTAACTCAAGCGCTTTGGTGAGTCGTAATTCATTGGATGGATCAGTAATAGCCAAAGTCATCTCAGTATTATCAATAGCAATCGGAAAACATTCATTAGAAGTAAGATAATGGTAGGTATAACGTGAGATATGTGGGATTTTGCTGTAAGGCAGAGTGAGCGCGGTGCTTTTATCAACCAAAGGTAAGTTATATTGTTTTGAAAAGGCAGCTATCAATTGTTTTTGCGTGATGTAATGTGATCTTACTAGAATAGTTCCAAGCTGTTCGCCTGTTAGTGCTTGTTCGTTCAGTGCCTTAATAAGCTTTTCTTCCGTTAATAAATTTTCTTCAATTAATATTGCCCCTAATTTTTTCTTTTGCGAAGGAAATAAATGCCGTGCTGGAAATTCATGGTCTGTTTTGTCCCAGCGAGCAGTGCTACTTCCCCCGCCGCCTTTTGCTTTAGGAGTAAAGAAAAACAAGCTATAAGCACGCAGCAAGGCGTGAAGATTAATGACATTAGCATATAAAATAAGCGGGCCACTTAATAATGCTGGCCAGAAGCCGTAAACCCGCAATACGGCGATCATGCGTTGGATAACGCGCCCAGTCATTAACATACTCGCAATCATGATGGCATACCAAACCCAGGGGCTTTGATCAAATCTATCTTGTAAAGTGGGGTAATCAGGGTTGTAGACGGTTGCGGCAATATAGAGTCCCCAAAAAGGAATTAAAATGAAAAATAATCCACTGACAAGATGAGTAAATAAGGATTTTCGATCATGTGCTAAAGTATAAAGCGTAGTAAAATTGCCTTGCCAGCCTGAATTGATCCATTCTTGAAATGAAATACCCAAAACCCAGCGGGCTTTTTGGCGCACGGATAAAGAATATTTCATGGGGAACAAAGCACGCGTTGCAATATATTCTTTCATCTGACGTGGCACAGTGTTACCAAAAAAATACCACTTTTTACGCCATACGGTTTTATAGATATACTGTGAGACAAAAACAGGTTTTAAGCCATGTAAACGAATTTGCAAGGCAGTACTATAATCTTCTGTGAGTGTGCTAGTACCGAAAGGTACTCCACCATGATCTTTCTTCAGAATATCTAAGGCGGAGCGTGAAAAGCCAGTGCCGACACCAGCAGAAGGGACCAGACCACCAATCATTTCTCGAACAATGGCATCTTTAGAGTGAGTTTCACAAAATTCAGCGGCATAAGTCCAATGTGTAAAATACCATAAGCTCACTTCTAAAGGGAAAATAGGGACTTGTACCATGTCTTTTTTAGGAATGAGGTAGTTGTATAGCTTAAATGAAAGGGGATGAATAATATCTTCAGAGTCATGCATGACAAATATAGCATATTGAATATTATTTTTCTTTTCATATTCCATAATGTAAGTGTAAATGGCATTTAAATTGCGTGCTTTATTGGTGGGACCTGGGTCTGGTCCAATAACACACTGCACATGAGGTAGAGTTTTGGCTGTATTACTCACTGCTTCAATGGTTGCGGGGTCATTAGGGTAAACGCCAACAAATAAATCGTATAGAGTGTAATCTAAGGTGTAAACACTATGCTGTAGCATAAATTCAATGACACCTGCTTCATGCCAGCAGGGCACCATGACAGCTATACGCTTTTCAGGTAGCGCTGCCAGCGCGCTATAAGTCAGTTTCTTTTTGTTACGAAATTTATAAGTGCGCCAAATTTCTAATCCCCAGTAGTAGACATCAAAGAATAAATCATCTACTCCCGAAAGAAAAAAACAAATCGCTGTGAATACCAGTAGATACCACATGATATAATAAGCAATAATAAGATAAGGATTAATCATGTTATAGCCTAAAGTAACAATCTAATAGCAACAAATTATTATGATAATTCGAGGTATAAGGATTAGGTGATGGACTAGTGACCGGGATATAGTGGCCTTGCAATGCCTCTAGATGTAAAACTACATTATAACGGTTGGAAGGTGTGAGAGCGATCCCGGGACCCCATTCCACAATATTATTATAATATTGATGCGCAGTGTCCCATACCACAAAGCCTTTTAAGTAAAGATCAATGGAAGACGTTTCATATTTAAAAACTCTAATACCTTGCCGCAATCTTACACTACCTATAATGTCACGATAACGTGAAAAATAGATCATGTCTGAGTAAAAGTCGCCTACCACTTTGTCTGAAAATACCGGTTCAATAGTATAGGTTGGTTTTTCGCCCCAGTCTTTATAATATGCCAAACCACCACGTAAGTCGCTGCGCCAGCGGGACCGATTTTGGTAGACAATATCGACGGCTTTCCCGGCTTCAACAAAGGCAGTGAGTGGAGCAGTTGGAATTGGATTAATTTGCGCACCAAGAGCCGTAATACTGTCATTATCTTCAAATATTTGCGGCAACTGTTGAATAAAGCTCGATCTATCATCAACCGTTCGTTGATAACTGACATAAATCTTAAATTGGTATTTTTCATTAATCAGTTTACCTACTTTTATAACCAGAGGTTCTACGACCATTTTAAAACGACTGTAGTAGAATGGGTCATAAAAAATGTCTAAATAATAAGGCTCAGGTAATAATTTCATTTGCGCTTGTGTCAGATTTGTTTTAGCCATTTCAGCGTCAATTAAATCCTTGGTATTTTTAGTATTGGTTGCTAAATCAAAGTAATAGTAGGCTAATCGTTTTCTATTAAGATCAACTAAAATATATCCAAGCTGCATTGCGAGCTGCGGGTCTCTTGTTATTTCATAGGCACGTTTAAAGTAGCCATAAGCACTTATATTATCTTTGGCATTTAAAGTGGTATAGCCTGCTTCCTTCAGTGCATCAATATCATTGGGATATTTTTTTAATATTTTTTGCAGTAACTTCCAGGCTTGTTGAGGGTGGTCTTTTTTCAGAGCATAGTATTGATTGAAAAGTTCATCACGTTCGTTGGATTTAATAAGAGCAATATTTTTATTTTTAGTTTCAACTACACTCGAGTTAGTGATAGATATAGTTTTTTCAGAAGTGATTGTTTGATTGCTGGCTGTTATGGAAGGTGTTTTTTCTATATATTCAATCTTGGGTGTTGATATGGGTGGCATCATCGTTAATATTTGCAAGTTACCAAGCGTTTTTGTGGCGAAATATTGTTTGGTAGGTAGCTTATTGGTAGTTGATTGTGCCTGACATAAAGTAGGTTTAATGATCACTGATGGTTCTTTCGCAACCAGGGTTATTTCGCCGAGTGTATTCGATACTAAATTTTTAGATTGAGAAGCAGGATGTCCTACTGCGGCAGTGTAAATTGTCAATATTTTTAAGTTTCCAGGAGCGTTGACAGTAAAATGCTTCTCGGTCGCTGAAGATGCGGTGGCTGGAATTTGGCTTAATGCGATTTGTGCTTGTTGTTTTAAATGCAGATCAACAGTTTTAGCAGCTTCATTTAATAAAGAGGTAGCTTGAGTATACTGCTTGGTTAAGATATATAATTTTCCCAACTCAAGCGCAATACGTTGATCGTCAGGATAAACACGATGAGCTAAAGTAAATTGTTTTAATGCTGAATTAATATCGCCTTGTCGAATATACCAATATCCCAACTCGCGCATAGCGATAAGATTAGTTGGATCATTTTGTAATAATCTTTCAAGTGCATGCTTGGCATCTGCGGGATCAGTATCTCGTAATTTAAAATATTGGTTAATAAGAGATGTTTGACCTCGTATGTTAAAATTATTTTTAACATAAAAAACAAAATCTATAAAAATGCCTAAAATGACAAGAATAACTATTGTTATAATATATTTAGAATGCTTGGTCACTCTCATTCCTTAAAGCTACAGATTGTAGGCCATGTAAAAAATAATGGCTAATAACGTTAACAATTTTTTCTGCCGCATGTCCATCACCATAAGGTGAAATATGTTTTGCCATCGCTTGATATTGCATGGGATCGGTTAATAAATCTGTGGCATTATTAATAATAGATTCTATCTCTGTACCGACTAATCTTCCCAAGCCTAGTTTAATAATTAGGGGCCTTTCAGTTTTTTTCCTTAAGACGAGCACCGGCTTGCCCAGTGCAGGTGCTTCTTCTTGTAATCCGCCAGAGTCAGTCATGATGAGATAAGATTTATTCATTAATGTAACAAATGCATCGTAAGGTAAAGGCTCTAAAAGCATAATAGAAGAATTATGTGATAATTGCTCATAAGCCAGTTTATTGACTTGAGGATTTGGATGCACAGGATATGTAATAACGATATCATTAAAAATTTCAGTTAGTCTATTCAGTGCAGAAAATATATTTTTTATAGGGTTGCCGAAATTTTCTCGCCGGTGAATGGTGACGAGAATGACGCGCTTGTTTTCAGGTAATTTAAATGGCAATTTGCGCTCATTTCTTGCCAACATATAGAGTGCATCAATGACGGGATTACCGCTCACGAAAATGCGTTTATTTTTGATGCCCTCAAGAATTAAATTGGATCTTTCTTCTTTTGATGGCGCAAAATGCCAAGTTGCAAGTTTTGCAGTAAAGACACGATTTAATTCCTCGGGGAAGGGTTGATGAAAGTCATAGCTGCGTAAGCCAGCTTCTATATGAGCAAAAGGGATTTTGTTAAAAAAACAAACTTCTGCTGTCACTAGAGTGGTAGTGGTATCACCTTGTGCTATAACCAACGAATATTTTTTATTTTTAAGTATAGGTTCAATTTTTGCGAATAATTCACTGGTTAAGGTGCAGATTGACTGATCTTTTTTCATGATATTTAAGTCAATGTCAGGCTTAAGAGAAAAAATAGTTAACATTTCATCCATTAATTCCCGATGTTGTGCAGTGCAAAGTAGAGTGACTTCATAATAGGGATACCTGCGTAATTCATAAATAACAGGCGCCATTTTAATGACTTCAGGGCGTGTTCCTATGACACAGGCAACTTTGATTTTCCCATGATCCTTCATAGATAGTTTGTTCATATTTATTTTTTACCAAAATAATCCTGTAATTTTCGTTTAATATACCGTGTAATGAAGAAAATAATAATGAGCACAATGACAACTATTCCGCCTATATAAACACTGTTACCAATATTGTGAATAGCTTGTTTGTTTTTGGCATATTCTGCTAAACGTTGTGACTGGATAGAAGTAAAAGTGCCATTTGGATAAATGAGAGCAACATTACCATTCACAAGATTGGTTTTTTTAGGGTCATTTAATAAATCTACCCCCAAACGAAAACCATCACTACTTAAGCCAGATACCATGAGTATGACTTTATCAGTATTAAAAGGTGAGGGGATGAGTTGCACAAGGGCGATGGGTGTTTCATCACTAATAGCAAGATAAGGTAGTATTTTAGAGGAAATACGTATTTTTTGCTTTATAAAATAAAATGGGAAAGTGCTCTTGACATTATTAAAGATGCTGTCTTGCTCAGGATTTCCAAAGAAAAGAATATTGCTATTTATGGCATCGGCCATAGTAAGTTCTTTGGCAGACATAAATCTTACTTTAGTAACCTTGCTGAGTTTTTCTGCAAGCTGAAGCAGGCCTTGGAAGAAATTGTCAGTAGTAAAATAATCTTCCGATGGTGGTATAGTAATAATGACCTCATCGTTCATTAGAGATAAAAATTTCACTAAATCAAGTAAAGGTCGTTCTTCATTAAAAATGGCTCTCAGGCTGGTGGTAGAATACACCATGGCCCAACTTAATGATGCATCTTCTGGTGTGCATTTAATGTTTTTTAACTTTAGATTAAAGCTCAATGCAAGAATATTAGCGCCAGGTTTAAGATTGTTACCATTGATTAGATATTTCCAGTGTGAAATACCGCTGTTATTTGTATCTAGAATGGTTCCACCGACGGGTAAATCATTCACTTTCAGGGTAAGCGTCGAGCTTTCACTGCTCGCTAAAAATGGCGAAATTGAATAATCGATAGTCAGAGATAAGCGCTCGGTTATTTTATTATCAGGTAAATTAATAACATAGTTTAGCGTGTTCTCGCCATTACCATAGATGGCTCGATTATCATAACCTAAATTTTTAAATGTAGTATTGGTCCAGTCTAGATTAGTGATTTTAATTTCAGGTGGTTGTGGAACGAATGCATAACCTGAAAATAAGACTGAACTGGAAAAATTAGGGTCGCGTAGCATTAATGCAGCATTACGCACTGCTATATCACTATTACCCGTGACAACAAGCACTGCATGAGTAGGGTTCCAGGGAGACACAGCTAATAGAATAACGCCCGTTTCATTACTGATTACCTTATTATCTTTGTCGACAATTTCCTCATTTGCATTTGTAGTTAACGGCCACTGGATATTCATTTTATCGAGTTGTAATTGTTTTCCTGTGCCAATATAAATAATATTGGCATCTTGTTTTTCAGCATCGGTTAAACGGTCTGCAGTGGTGCCTACTAACTTGATGCCACGCCATGTTTCACGGCGGCCAAGGGCATTGGTGAGATAGAAGGTTGCTGCTAAATTATCTAAGCTAACCTGAGTGGGTAACACAATGGCGATATTATCTTTTTCTAGAGAAGGATCTTTGATAAATGGATAGGGAAATTTTGATAAATCTGGCACGTAAGCAATAGGTTTATAGTTATATGTTACAGTGGAGTCACCTGTGATATATACCCAGTAATTAGGATTCGTCAAATTATAACAATCATACCCATAGCCACTGGCAGCACTGTTAATTCTAATATTAACTGTATCACCTTTGAGTAAGCTTAAAGGAAGGGTGATGTCCCAAGGTATTTTATCATTAATTTTACCGCTTAATTCAAGTGAACTTACGGGATTATCATTGACTAATAGGGTCAGAGTTGTGGCTTTATTAGATAAGGCAGCACGGTAAACAGTAAAATGCAATGAAACACTGTCCAGGTCCCATTCGTGTAATATCGGTAGGAAAAATACTTTTACTGCACTTGCACCTTTGAGTATAAAGCCATCGGTACCGCTCATTTGCAATAAGGTATATGTTTTGTGCTTTGTGCCATCAGGTGTATCAATTGAGCTCGGTGCGCCTGACGTATTTACCACGCTACCTGCAGGCTTTTGTTGTGTCTTATCTGAAGATGAGGGATTAATTTGGTTACTGGAGAGTTTTTTTTTGTCGATATTGCTATTACTGGAGGCGTATGTAATGCTTATGCCGAGTAAAAAGCATAAAATAAAGCGTAATATGCTACTGCCTGTATTCTGTGCCCGCATGATTTCATCCTAACCATCTTGAACATAAGACAACAGATTGATGTATAATAAAAAATTATACCTTATATGTACAGGTCAAGGAACAAGGGATTTAATTTAGAAGGAATTATCCGCATGATGAAGCTGCAGCGTAAGTTTTTTGGTACAGATGGCATCCGTGGACGTGTTGGAGAATTTCCCATAACAGCTGATTTTGTGCTAAAACTCGGCTGGGCTGTTGGGCATGTGCTTAAAGAAAAGTGGTCTGATGCTGATGCAACCATCCTTATTGGGAAAGACACTCGAATTTCTGGTTATATGTTTGAATCAGCGTTAGAGGCGGGAGTGACCTCGTCCGGTGTTAATATTGCGCTGCTGGGACCCATGCCAACATCAGCTATTGCTTATTTAACACGAACCTTGCGTGCGCAAATAGGAATAGTGATTAGTGCTTCGCACAATATTTATGATAATAATGGAATCAAATTTTTTTCAGCGGAAGGCTATAAGTTACCTAAAAAATGGGAACTTGCTATTGAGCGTGCTCTTGAAAAACCTATGCAGACAGTCGATGCGAGGTCGTTGGGTAAAGCTTTGCGCATACGTGACGCTGCGGGGCGTTATATTGAATTTTGCAAGAGTTCTATTCCTCATAATACCTCATTCGCAAACTTGAAACTGGTTATTGATTGTGCCAATGGTGCAACCTATCAAGTAGCTCCCTCTATTTTTCAAGAACTCGGCGCGAAAGTGATAGCTATTCACGCGTTACCTGATGGGTTAAATATTAATGAAAATTGTGGCTCTAATCACCCGACTATAGTGCAGCATCAAGTATTAGAAACAAAAGCAGATGTGGGTATTGCATTTGATGGTGATGGTGATCGAGTGATTATGGTTGATCATAAAGGGGAAATTTTAGATGGCGATGAATTGCTCTATATTATAGTAAAAGGTTTGATTCATACTAATCGCTTAGTGGGTGGTGTTGTAGGAACTTACATGAGCAATAGGGGACTTGAGATTGCCTTGCAAGAATTAGGAGTACCTTTTTTACGTGTGCCAGTGGGTGAGCAACACGTCATTGAAGCGTTAATAAAGAATAATTGGTTATTAGGCGGCGAACCTTCCGGGCATATAGTTGATCGGCGTGTCACAACCACAGATGATGGTGTTATTTCTGCATTACAAGTTTTGCAAAGCATGTATGTGACTGGGAAAAGTTTGCATGAATTGAAGCAAGGGCTAAAAAAAATTCCGCAACGGTTAGTGAATGTGGCGTGTCTTAGTAATAATGTCGATTTAAATCAGACTGAAATTGCCAAGGCTGTGAAAGAGGCTGAAATAAAGCTAGGTCGAGAGGGAAGAGTTTTATTGCGCAAATCAGGTACTGAACCGGTGATACGAATTATGGTCGAAGGTGAAGATTCTGCTCTGGTTGATTCATTAGTAGATACAATAAAGATAGCTGTTGACACAGTAGAAAACCGTTCGGCATAATCTTTAATAGTCATTCACATCTCCACCTCGTCATTGCGAGCGGGAGCAAAGCAATCCAGGCGTTTTACAACACTGCTTCTGTGTATGAGCTATCCTAGTCGGCTCTGAAAAGCCTAGATTGCTTTGCTCCTGCTCGCAATGACGGGGTGGGCTTTAATATTTAGCTTAGCAAGGGATAGAAAATGAAAGGAATTATCATTTTTTTACTATTTTTTTTCTCTTTTACGCCTCTCTCTATTTTAGCGGAAACTCCACCCAGCACAGGGCCTGCTCATTCCGTTTCGCTTGCGGCAGCACCTACTAAATGTGTCCAGATTTATTATGATCATGCGCCCAGCATGAGTGATCCTGATTATTATAAAGGACGCTTACATGCAATTGGCTTACAAAACCTATTAGCTCATTTCCCTGATATTCAGCAATATATTATACCTATCGAGCTTTATCAAACAGGACAGTTAGAGCGATGTGATGCAAGTTTCTATTTGGGAACCTATTATAATAATACTATACCTAAAGAATTTCTGGCTGATTTTGTAAATACTAAAAAAACAGTTGTATGGCTAGGTTATAATCTATGGAAATTAGCACCAGAAAATATTACCAAACTTTGGGGAGCATCGTTTAGTGATCTATTTAAACCCAATTGGGACAAGAAAGATGAGGGTGGTCGACCAGGGGTCTATAATTATTTCGAATATAAAGGCCAAACTTTTGAGCGTTGTAAATATCATAAAGCACCAGATTCTCCAGAGTTTAAAGAGCATTACTCGAATGATTACGATATTGCATTGCTTAAATTACTAAGTCCAGCAGCAGAAAAACAGGTGCTTTCCTGGGCCAAATTTACAATGGGAAATGCACGCACACCTTATATTTTAAGGAACTTAAACCATTGGTATGTTGCAGACGATCCATTTTTGTTTATTTGTGAAGGGGATCGCTATTTTATTTTTGCAGATGTTTTGTTCGATATACTAGATGAAAAGCCACAGGAAGGTGGGAAAAAATATGCATTAGTGCGTTATGAAGATGTGAGTGCCAGGCAAGGGTTAGTTAAAATTACAACTTATGCCGATTTGTTCCGTAAATTACAGATCCAGTTTGCTATTTCTTTAATTCCTATTTACAGTGATCCATTTCATATTTATAAGTATCCTCCTTATATGGAAATGAAAGATAAGCCACTATTCATAGAAGCGCTTAAATATGCACAATCAAAGGGCGCAAGTTTTATTATGCATGCAGTGACTCATCAATACGATCATCAAAAGAATCCATTTAGCGGTGTTTCTGGAGAAGATTTTGAATTTTGGGATAAATCAACCAACAAGCCGATTCGCGAAGACTCTGTCGCTTATATTTTGGATTGGCTAACGAAAGGCGCTACACTGATCACTCAGGCCAATTTTAAAATTTCGGCATGGATGACAGCGCATTATCTTGCCTCTGCTTTAGATAATGTTATTTTTGGTCAAGCATTTACCTGGAATGTAACACGTGGTAATTATGTGGTAAGCAAGATTTGTCATTTAAAACAACTGCCGCAGAATTTAACTTATGACCGCGGTATCATTAATAATGAGACCAATCAGGCGCGCTTTGCGGCTCTTGCTGGCTTGCAAGTGACAACTTATGGTGATGCAGAATTAAATCAGATATTTCCTTATCCTATTTATGGTGATTATTATGGTCGTCGTGTTATTCCGGAAGATTTAGGCAACGTGCAAACTTTTTTAAGTAACCAGGTCATAGCGAGACGTACTATTGATGACATTATTAAGGATGCTAAGCGCTATGCTGTCTTGCGTGATACCTGGGCATCTTTTTTTATTCATGATGTATTACTTAACACTAAAGACCATAATGGGCTTGCGTTCAAGGAAGGTGATACAAGTGAATTAGAACGCTTAATCAATGCAATTAAAGCGGATGGTTATGAGTTTGTCAATCTACAACAATGGACTGATGCTCATCAAAATATAAAGCGACCAGAACCGATTGAGGTAGGTGGCCAGGGGGATGTGACTAGAGCCTGTTACTAACCGGGTGTTATGCTTAACCAAATGAAGAGTGTTTTTTAAATATAATATTCTACTTAATTGATTTATCACTAATTTAGTAGAATTTAGAGTCGAATATTTTTCTTGTGTGATTTAGAGAATTTCTCAGTATATATCTTATACTTAACAGATAATAAAACTTAAATATAGTCATTGTTATCTATTTCCGCGAAAAAATTAAAAAGGAGGAATGAGATATGCCATCTCATCCATCAGCTACTCAGCTTGATATGATTAATCAAAAAATGGAAGAGCTATTTGCGTTATTTAAAGCAGTTCCAGTAGAGTATTGGGTAGCTGCTGCTCCTGAGTAACGAATGGTTCAGAATGACAATGTGATACAGTTAAATGAACATCTTCTATTTTTTAGTTAAATGCAGAATGCTTTACTCTTACTCACTCACTCTTTTTACCTCATAAACCATCTTTACTTGGCTAATCTGATGAATAAGCTGTTTCAGCTGGGCAATATCATGAATCTGCGCCGTCATTATAATAAACAGCAAATTATTTTTCCGATTTATCGTCGAATTCATTGCTAACAGATCAATCTTCGCATTTGCAAACACAGTTGTTATTTCTTTTAATAAGCCCGCTCGATTTTGTGCTCGAATGTGCAAGTCCACAAAATAAGTACCTAATTGTTTATGGTCCCAATTAACTTGAATCAAGCGGCTATGATGCTCAGGTGTTAAATGAGACATATTTTTACAATCTTGTCGATGAATAGACACGCCACGTCCTTGCGTAATGTAGCCAATAACAGTATCTCCCGGAATGGGTTTGCAACATTTGGCAATCCGTGTGAGTAGATCATCAATTCCGCTGATTTGAAAATTCGCTATTTGTGTAGGTGGTGTTTTTGCATGCGTTGCAGCAACAACAGACTTATTTATTGTGTCTGAATGTGTTTCACGTTGGACTGCATGTACAACTTGTGCAGCTTTGAGGCTGCCATGTCCAATAGAAGAGAGTAATGCATCTGCATTTTTAAAATGGAGGCGTGTTGCAATTTTTTGTATATCAATATGCTGGACCCCCACCCGGGAGAATTCACGTTCTAAGGCATTTTTCCCCGTTTCAATATATTGATCAACGTCTTGTTGTTTAAAAAACTGTGCTATTTTGGCGCGCGCGCGCGCGGTTTTAATATAACCCGCATCTTTTTTTAGCCAATCACGGCTAGGTGCGCCACTTTGTGTAGTGATAATATCAACTCGATCGCCAGTATGCAGTGCGTGTGTTAATTGTACAATATGCCCATTCACTTTTGCGCCACGGCAACGGTGCCCAAGACCACTATGAATATGGTAAGCAAAATCAAGCGGTGTGGCTGCAGCAGGTAAGTCAATAATGTCGCCTGCGGGCGTAAAAACATAAATACGGTCTTCAAAAACCTCCTGAAATGTTTTATCAGGTTTAGTAGTATGTTGCGCAAGCTCTTTATGCCAGGCCAGTAGTTGACGTAAAAAAGTGATTTTTTCTTCATAACCACCGTGGTGCGTTTTATCTTCTTTATATATCCAATGCGCAGCAACACCATGCTCTGCTTCTTCATGCATGTCATTAGTGCGAATTTGAATTTCAAGGTGTTTGCCGTCCTGGTCAAGTACAGCAGTGTGAATGGAACGATAGCCATTTGGTTTTGGGTATGCGATATAATCATCAAATTCTTCAGGGATATGCTCCCACAAGCTATTGACAATACTCAATGCGGTATAGCAATCATCCAGTGTGGGGACTAAAATACGCAAGGCGCTATAATCGAAAATTGAGCGATAATCCAAATGTTTTTTTTGAGCCTTGAGATAAATACTATAAATATGTTTGGCTCGGCCTGAGATAGTCGCCTTGATTTTCGCTTTAGTAAATTGTTCCTTTAATAATAATACTATTTCTTGGATACGTTTTTCGCGATCAATACGGCGTTCAGCTAAAAATGTCGCAATCTTTTTATAAGCTTCTGGATCTATATAATGGAAAGAAATATCTTCTAGTTCCCATTTTAATTGTCCAATGCCGAGACGGTTAGCAAGTGGTGCATAGATATCAAGCGTTTCTTGTGCTAGTCGTTTGCGTTCATCAAGATTAATATTTTTAATGCCGCGCATGATGCACATACGTTCAGTAAGCTTGATGAGCACAACGCGAATATCAGATACCATTGCTAAAAATGTTTTGCGCAGACGGTCTATTTGTGTGGCATCGCGTGTCTTATTGATATTGACTTGTAGTGTATTGATGATATTTGTTTGCTTTACACCATTGATTAATTTTGCGATGGATTCACTCAATTGTTCTTTTATTGTATCAATTGTTAAATGAGTTTCGTTGACTGAGCTTACGATAATGCTGGCTGCTATGGCATCTTGGTCTAGTTTTAAATCTAATAAAATTTCTGCCATTTCTAAACCTTGCTCTATACAAGGTTGCCCATAAAAAGTAGTTAATCCCTGGCTGGCTGTTTGCGCGAGTTGCGCTGCTTTTTGTGTCAGTTTAATGTCAGAAAGAGCATGTTTTTCTGCCATGTTTTGTAGCCATGCATCAATATCAACGTTACCATCGGGAAGATGAGAAAATTTTTGTTTAACAGCGACCATATCTATTTACCTGTATGTCGTCTCTATGCAGAACTTGCTATTTTTCAAAAAGCGCAATTGCTTCAATATGACTCGTATGAGGAAACATATTAATGACACCTGCTTGCTTAAGTTTATAGCCATGCGTATAAGTTAATTCTCCCGCATCACGCGCCAGTGTTGCTGGATTACATGAGATGTATACGATTCTTTTAGCAGAAAACTTGGAGAAATGCACAATAATTTCTTTGGCGCCTGATCGCGGTGGGTCGAGCAAAATTTTATCGTATTGTCGCTGCATCCAGGGTGCTTGCTCTGGAGGTTCCATTAAATTGGCCGCATAAAATTTTGCATTGGTTATTTGATTGTATTGCGCATTTTCTTCCGCGCGTTTCACCATGGTGTCGCTGCCTTCAATGCCAATGACTTGCTGTGCATAGCGTGCTATTGGTAAGGTAAAATTACCTAAGCCACAAAATAAATCAAGAATCGTGTCTTCAGATTGAGGGGCTAATAATTGCAATGCTTGTTTAATCATGAAGAGATTAATTTCACTATTGACTTGTGTGAAATCGAGAGGATGGAACTGTATGGTGAGGTTGTAATCAGATAATGCATACGTTAGTCGTTCATTATTATTTTCTGGCCACAGTTTATTAATGGGTTCGGGTGGGCTAGGCTGTAAATAAATGTGTAACCCTGTAGACTTGCCAAATTCACTTAGTTTTATACGATCGGCTTCTGGTAAAGGTGTGAGATGACGAAATACTAATGCAGCTGCATTATCACCCACTGCTACTTCAATCTGTGCAATGTGCTGATACTGACTCAGGTTCGTCACTAACTCAGCAAGTGCTGTGATGCGTGTGCCTATGCTAGGATGTAAAACTAAACATTGCTGGATATCTGCAAGATAATTGCTGAATTTCTCTCTAAATCCTACCAGCAGCTTGTTCTTTTTTATGACATAGCGTACACCTAGCCTGGCTTTACGACGATAACCCCATGCTTCGCCTGTAATAGGTGGTAATACATTTTCAGGTTCGACCTTGCCAAAATGCTTAAGTTGTTCGAGCAGAGTTTGCTGTTTGAACTGTACTTGGCTAGTCATACTCATGTGTTGCATGCTACAACCACCACAAACGCCAAAATGGAGGCAAGGCGCTGTGACTCGTTCGGCGGCTGCAATCCTGATTTCGGTGGCGATGCCTTCATTATAGCGGCGGTGTTGTCTAGTGATTTTGCATTTGACTGTTTCTCCAGCCATTGCGCCATGCACAAAAGTTGTTTTACCATTAATAGTCGTAATGCCTCGCCCATCATGGCTTAAGGAGTGGATAATAACATCGATTTCAGCTAATGAGTTTCGTGGTGTGCGTTTCATTGTTTTTATACTATGAGCAAAAAGGTGTGCTATGTTAGCAAGTTATAGTAGATATCTACAACTAAGGATGAGGCCATATGGGTCAATTTTTTGTAATACATCCAGATGATCCACAGTCACGGTTGATTAAACAGGCAGTTAAAATTATTCAGGATGGCGGTATCGTTGTTTACCCTACTGATTCAGCTTATGCTATTGGTTGTCAGTTAGAAAATAAAGGTGCATTGGAGCGTATTCGTCAATTGCGTCAATTAGATGGTAGTCATAATTTTACGCTCATTTGCCGAGACCTTTCTGAGATAGCGACTTATGCTATAGTAGATAACTCATCCTTTCGTTTATTAAAAGCCCATACTCCAGGACCTTATACGTTTATTTTAAAAGCGACAAAAGAAGTTCCGCGACGCTTGTTGCAACCTAAACGTAATACTATTGGGTTGCGGATACCGAGCAATAGGATCGTGCAGGCATTATTGGTGGAATTAAACGAGCCACTGATGAGTGTCACTCTGGCATTGCCTGATCAGGAATATCCTTTTGTGAGTGCACATGATATTAATGCTATTTTAGGTAACCAGGTCGATCTTGTTATTGATGGAGGCATATGTGGTGCGGTGGGAACAACGATAGTGGATTTGGTAGAAGGTGCTCCCAAGATAGTGCGAGCCGGCAAGGGAGACCCTAATGTATTTGCCTGATTTTTATTAAAATATATATTGTTAATACAATCAATTATATTGTTCTTATAACAGATTACCTTAGTTGCAAATTGTACAGCCTTTTCTATAATTAGTATGGGTATTTTATTAGAGATTCGTCCGGAACCGTGCAATTACTACTGAAGGGAGACCGACTTGAGACGTGGTGAGCAGGTCCTTCATGAAAGGAAAGCCTAAAGCGTAACAGAGGTCTCCAAATTATGGAAAGAGGGTTTCCAGTGACGCTCTACCAGAATACCCTTTTTATTTTTTCAGTGAACGCTGCAAATAATATTTTTCTTGCTCTGTTTTTGTAACACAATATACTAACTCAATAATTAGAAGTCGCTGGCGCGAAATGGATTTTTTTCGCTGTCATCCTGAACAATTGGAGTTAATTTATGCATCCGCTTATTGAGCAAGAACGTACCTATGGTGCTCATAACTATGAACCATTGCCTGTCGTATTAAGGCGCGGCGAAGGGGTTTATGTCTGGGATGATAGCGGTAAACGGTATATTGATATGATGAGTGCTTATTCTGCGGTGAGCCATGGGCATTGTCATCCACAGCTGGTTAAGGCTTTAGCAGAACAAGCACATACATTGGCAATGGTTTCGCGGGCTTTTTATACTGATAAATTAGGTTTATTTTTACAGAAAATTTGTGAAATGACTGGGCAAGAAAAAGCCTTGCCGATGAATACAGGGGCAGAAGCAGTAGAAACAGCTTTAAAAGCAGCGCGTAAGTGGGCGTATACAGTAAAAAATGTACTCCCAGATCGCGCGGAAGTCATTGTGTGTGAGGGTAATTTTCATGGTCGTACTATTACTATAGTCAGCATGTCTTCTGAACCGCAATATCGTGCAGGCTTTGGACCTCTCACTACTGGGTTTAAGCAAATTCCTTATGGCAATGTGGAGGCGCTCGACAAAGCCATTACTCCAAATACAGCTGCATTTTTAGTTGAACCTATCCAAGGTGAAGCAGGTATCATTGTTCCGCCTGTAGGCTACTTAAAAAAATGTGCAGAGCTTTGTCGTAAGCATAATGTGTTATTGATTTGTGACGAGATTCAGACGGGTATTGGTAGAACTGGTCGGTTTCTTGCTTGCGAGCATGAAGGAGTTAAACCGGATGGTGTATTATTAGGAAAAGCGTTAGGTGGCGGCTTATTGCCTGTTTCTGTATTTTTAAGCCGCAAAGATGTCATGGACGTTTTTACCCCCGGCGATCATGGCAGTACATTTGGCGGTAATCCATTGGCGGCAACGGTTGGGCTGGCAGCACTTGAGGTTTTAGTTAAAGAAAATCTGATTGTGCATGCGGCTGAAATGGGTGAATACTTGATACAGCATTTACGGAAGATTAAGTCACCTTTAATTGATGAGGTACGTGGGAAGGGGTTGCTGGTTGGCTTAAGTATTAATCCACGATATTATTCAGCAAGGGAGTTCTGTTTGCGTTTGATGCAAGAGGGCGTATTAAGTAAAGAGACGCATGATACTGTGGTTCGCCTTGCACCACCTTTAATTATTACAAAAGAGCAAATAGATAGTGTGCTTGCAGCGCTTGCACGGGTTTTGGCGACAGCAGAAGTGAAGTTGTAAAAAATTTGTAACTACTACTCACGCCTGCTTAGAGCTTCCCTCTCCCGCTTATCGATAATGCTAAGAACGATAATCTTTATTGCGGGAGAGGGAAGTTTTAAGCAGCGGTGAGTTACAAAAACCTAAAGGAAACAGTCACCATGAAAAAATGGATTAATTTTGCTTTTCTCCTTTCCACATTAGAATTGACTACCTCTATTTTTGCAGCAGATATGTCGGTTCAGGGTGTGCAATATTTTCAAGAAAAACTTGCAGTACAAAAATTACCAGAAGCTTATATGGATGTAAAAAATAAAGAATACGATAAAGCATTTACCATTTACAAACATTATGCTGATTTGAATATGCCTGTTGCCCAATATATGTTGGGATATCTCTATCAAAATGGTTTTGGAACGGCTAAAGATAATGATCTTGCCGCTGCTTGGTATGGTAAAGCAAATGCCCAGGTTTTTCCTCCAGGAGAGTTTGCCTTAGGCATGATGTATTACTACGGAATAGGTGTGTCGCAAGGTCTTACCGAAGCGGTTGCTTTGTTTAATCAAGCTGCATTGCATAATGATGCGTTAGCTCAATATATGCTGGGTTATCTGTATGCGCATGGCTATGGCATGACGCAGAGTCTAGCGACAGCTGTTGATTGGTATACCAAAGCAGCGACACAAGGTGTGGTGCAAGCACAATATAATTTAGGGCTTATGTACTATTCTGGTGAGGCAGGTAGTAGAGATTACAGCAAAGCGTTTAACTGGTTTAGTTTAGCTGCACAACAAGGCTCAGTGAAGGCTAAATTTATGCTGGGCTTGATGTATAGCTTGGGGCAAGGTGTTAGTCTGGATAAAGCGCAAGCGTTTAATTGGTATAAGCAGGCAGCAGATAAAGGTCTTACTGTTGCGCAATATAATCTGGGCATTGCTTATTATAATGGACAAGGTACGTCTGTTAACCTTGGTTTAGCGCTAGCTTCTCTGACGAGTGCAGCCAATCAAGGATTGCCAAGAGCGCAATATTTCCTGGGTTACTTAACTTTCAATGGTATTGGCGTTACTAAAAACCCACAAAAAGCACTGGAATGGTATATGAAAGCGGCAGAACAAAATTTTGCTGAAGCACAGTTTGCAGTAGGGTATGTTTTTCATAATGGTGCTGGAGTGCTTAAAGACGATCACCAGGCATTTACTTGGTATCTTACTGCAGCGAAAGCAGGATCAGCCAATGCGCAATATATGGTTGGTTTATTTTATCAACAAGGTATAGGCATCCTCAGTAATCTGCAATTGGCGGCTTATTGGTATGGTAAAGCGGCGGAACAAGGGATGGATAATGCGCAAATGTTGTTGGGTGTAATGTATGCACAAGGTCAGGGTATTTCTAAAGATAGTAAGCTAGCTTATACCTGGTTAAATCTGGCTTCCACTTCCAGCAACAATGAAGTGCGTGATGCCGCAGTAAAGTTGCGAGATGAAGTAGCAAAGGGCATGAGCGTCAATGATATTAATGCAGCGAAGCAGTTATCGCAGAGTTATTTTAATAAATACTCGAGTCAGCAGTAGTTATACCAACAGCTGCAATAAAAGTTAAAATAATATATAAACTGATTATTATCAAAACTTGATTTCAA
>Ga0206921_10003_pt2 | contig 69801 bp, 73 predicted proteins | sample Alteio_BWOrgHeat_66_FD_152930 | JGI IMG/M metagenome (GOLD analysis project Ga0206921, IMG submission 152930) | Enriched cells from forest soil in Barre Woods Harvard Forest LTER site, Petersham, Massachusetts, United States -... | ecosystem: Environmental > Terrestrial > Soil > Temperate forest >...
ACATCTCCCCGGCAGCATTTCCTGAAAATCGCCCGGCATAATTTTTTCGATCTGCGCGCGGATATCAGGGCCACCTTCAAGAAGAATCTGTCCCATATGCGAGACGTCGAACAATCCGGCTGCTGTCCGTGTGTGGGCGTGTTCCTTGAGAATGCCAGTTGGATACTGCACCGGCATTTCGTAGCCGGAGAAGGGGACGATCTTGGCCTGCAGGGAAACATGGAGGTTATAAAGCGTGGTGCGTTTAAGGTTTACTGCCGCGTCCATTTGCCATTTCCTTTTAAAAGTAGGTTGTCTTGACAGGGTTAAACTCTAGCCTTACGCAGGTAGGCGTGACAACGTCCATTCGTACGCCGGAGGCCTTTGGTGAACAGAAAAAAACTCGCTTACCGGGTGGTTCGTAAAATCAAATCGTTTCTTGGCGATAAAATTACCGACGATTTTGACTGGAAAACCTACACCACACATTATCGCGGCGAATTGGAAGAGATTTTAAAATCTCACACCCAAATACTCAAGGACGGCGATTATCGTTTCAAGGACGACCGCTTAACCAAAAGCAATTTCAATATTGACGATTTGCACCCCAATCACCGGTTACTTTATGAAACGATTGTCCAGCTTAAGCCGTCCTCTGTTTTGGAGCTTGGCTGCGGCGGTGGGGATCATTTGCACAATTTAGGTGTGCTATTGCCGGGGCTGCGTCGTACCGGGCTTGATCTCTCGGATGCGCAACTCACTTTTCTTCGCGAACGGCATCCCGGAATGAAGGCAGAGCTGCGTCAGTTTGATTGTACGCAACCCTTCCCATCCGATTTACAGAAAGTCGATATTGCTTATACGCAGGCCGTTATCATGCATATCAAAACTGGCAACGGGCATCTGGCGGCGTTGCAGAATCTCTTTTCTGTTGCCACAAAACAAATCGTCATGATCGAAAACTGGAAGAGCCACGATTTTCTCGGCGACATCAAAAAACTTTTTGATCAAGGCAAGCTGTCCTGGAAAGAAATCCATTTCTATTACCGTGACTCGGAAGAGTTAAAGAAACCGCATCTCATGATCGTGTCTTCGGTTCCGCTCAGCTCCTACAAGACGCTTTCTGATTATAAAATTCTCGCTGACAACGTGTAGGAGGTAAGCATGCTGGTGATTGCTGATAAATTCGGAGTGGTCGGAGCCAACGTCATAAAGTTTGGCCTCGGTTATGGCGCCGTTGCCGCCATGATTATGTCCTGGAGCGCCAATAAATCGATCTTGTGGATGTTGATCGATGGCTGGTTTAGCTGGCTGTATGTTATTTTTTACGCCTTATTCAGGGCATAAAGCTCTGAAATGTGTCTATCCTTCTCGAGCATGAGGACTTCTCCCGATGAACGAACACATTGCCGACATTCTCACGCGCATTCGGGAGCTTGAAGAGAAGATTGAATCCGAAGTTGAAAGGGGTCGTGCTCTTTACGGATTTGATATCAAAGAGGATGTCGCCAAATTTAAAGACGATGTTCTCGTCAAACATCGACAGCTTCGCAAAAGCTTGGCTCATTTTTTTCGCGACTCCGGTGTTCTGAATACCCTGACCGTTCCTATTATTTATTCACTTATTATCCCTATCGTCATCGTCGATGTTTGGGTAACGGTCTATCAACATATTTGTTTTCGTGCCTATGGCATTGAGCGTGTCACTCGTTCCAAATATATTATTATCGACCGTCATCGTCTGCGCTATCTCAATGTGATTGAGGCATTTAATTGTTTTTTCTGCAGTTATGCGAATGGCGTGATCGGATATGCACGTGAAGTTGCCAGCCGCACGGAAAAATACTGGTGCCCTATCAAGCATGCCTTGCGTATTCGTGATCCGCATCCCAGATATCCCGGCTTTTTAGAATATGGCGATGGTGAGGGCTTCCGCGCAAAGTTGGAAGAATATCGCGAAAACGCCAGCAAACCTGAATAAAGGTGCCGTATGCCGGAATCAAAATGCCTTGAAAATATTCCGTTTAATGAGCTCGACATAGGGCGCAAGGCAAGCTTTACGCGCACGCTGACCCAAAAAGATATCTCACTCTTTGCGGCGGTTTCAGGGGACGTCAATCCCGAGCATATGGATGAAGAATATGCCAAGACGGATTTATTCCACGGCATTATTGGCCACGGGATGTGGTCAGGCGCCTTAATCTCGACGGTACTTGGCACGCTGCTGCCGGGACCGGGCACGGTTTATCTCGAACAAGCCATGACATTTAAAAAACCGGTGCGCATCGGCGACACAATTACCGCAACCGTCACTGTGCGCAGCAAGCATGCCAGCAAACCAATCGTGACGCTTGATTGCGCATGCGTTAATCAAAAAGGCGAGACGGTGGTTGAGGGAACCGCAACCGTTTTAGCGCCTACGGAAAAAATTCGGCGACCCCGGCCGGATGTGCCGGACATCGAAATCCACACGCACGGTCCGCAGAAAAAATAATTATTCCTTAAGGAACGATTTCGTTGTCCTTGAAGAAAAACGCAATTTCGATTTTTGCGTTTTCAAGACTGTCAGAGCCGTGCACCGAATTGGCTTCGATGCTTTCAGCAAATTCCTTGCGGATCGTGCCGGGGGCTGCGTTCGCTGGATTGGTGGCGCCCATAATCTCACGGTTTTGTGCGACAGCGTTTTCGCCTTCCAAGACTTGAAGTACAACGGGACCGGAAACCATGAAGCTGCACAAATCGTTGAAGAAGGGGCGTTCCTTGTGAACGCCATAAAATCCTTCGGCTTGTTGGCGCGTCATGCGGACGCGCTTCTGGGCAACGATGCGCAAACCAGCATCTTCAAACTTGGCGTTAATTTTGCCTGTGAGATTGCGGCGCGTGGCGTCGGGTTTGATGATCGAGAATGTCCGTTCAACGGCCATAGGGAAGGGCTCCTGATTTTGGATAGGTAGTTACCGAAAGTTGCGTGTTTATATACGGGGCCGCGTATCGGCGCAAGCGCAGCGTTCAGCCGCCTTTTTTAGGCAATCGGCTCATGAATTTATCAAGCCAGCTTTGGGGTAAAGCGGCCATAAACCGCACCAAAGCATACATTTGCCACGGGAAAGCGATACGTGCGCGATTGGCGGTCAGACCTTTTTGGATAATTCGGGCCGCCTGTTCGGCCGGCATTTTAAATGGCATCGGAAAGTGATTCACATCCGTCATTGGTGTTTTAATAAAGCCGGGACAAATCACATTCACCTCAACATTGTACGCACGCAATTCGCTCCGTAAGGCTTCACCGTAAACCCGCACCGCCGCTTTGCTCGCGCAATAAGCCGGTGCGCCCGGAAACCCACGAAAACTTGCCAGCGAACTCATCATCGCGATTTGTCCGTGCCGACGCCTTATCATCAAAGGCATAACCGGGTGAATGGTGTTGAGAACGCCCTTAAGATTGGTCGCAAAGATAGCCCGTGATTGGTCTTCGCTTTCGCCGTTGCGACCTGTGCCCGCCGAGATACCGGCATTGGCGATGATAAGGTCTATGGGCTCGATGTCGTCGCATTTCCGGATCCAGGCGGCCAAGATATCTTGCTCGGTCACATCGCTCATCATGGTTAACACAGTTGCGCCCTTTTGAACCGCGCGCGCTGCAATATGCGTGAGTCGTTCCCGGTCGCGGCCATGCAAGGACAGGCGAACGCCGTGTGCGGCGTAGAGCATCGTCAGGGCTGCGCCGATACCGCTGGAAGCGCCGGTAATAAGGATATGCTTGGGATTGAGCATGTGCCGAACGCCCATTGTTAGCGATAAAAAGACATTTCAATGCTAAACAAAAAACTGATAATAGTCTTGCATAAGATTCGAGCCCAGAAAGCAACTATGTTCGGTCATCCTATCCAAAGACGCGGTCTCATGATGGTTCTGTCGTCGCCTTCGGGCGCCGGGAAAACCACCATTTCGCGGCGTTTGCTGGAATCCGACTCTGAGCTCACCTTGTCGGTGTCGGTGACAACGCGCACGCAGCGCCCGAAAGAAATCAACGGCCGCGATTATAAGTTTATCGACCTCACCGAATTTAATTTGTTGGTCAATCGCGATCAGTTGCTCGAGCACGCCAAGGTATTCGGTAATTATTACGGCACGCCGCGCTTGCCGGTTGAAAATACGCTCGCCTCGGGCCGCGATGTTTTGTTTGATATCGATTGGCAGGGCACGCAGCAACTTTCCGAAAAAGCACGCGATGATCTGGTGAGTGTATTTATCTTGCCGCCGTCGTGGGCTGAGCTGGAACGTCGACTCTATTCACGGGCGCAGGATGATCCATCCGAGATCAATCGTCGTATGGCCAAGGCATCTGACGAGATGAGCCATTGGGCTGAATATGATTACGTCATCATCAACCGTGATCTCGATCAATCGGTGGCTGCAGTGAAGGGCATTCTGCAATCCGAACGCCTCAAGCGTCGTCGCCAGATTGGCCTTGCGGAATTTGTGAATGGTGTGAAGGCGGGCAATTAATGTATAAGGCGTGCCAGTTTCTCAAAATCACTGACCGATAAATTCTCTGCGCGTAATTCAGGATTAATTCCGGCGCGATGGAGTAAATCTTCACCCCCCAGCGGTTTCAGACTGGAACGCAGCATTTTGCGGCGTTGACCGAATGCGGCCGCGGTCACTTTCTCGATTGTTTCAAAAGCGATGTCGATCGGGCGATTGATACGCGGTGTAAAATGCGCAACGGCCGAATCCACTTTCGGCGGGGGTGTAAAGGCCTGTGCTGGAATATCAAGCATGCGTTTCACGTTGCAGCAGAACTGCGTGATTACCGACAGGCGGCCATAGATTTTATGGCTTGGATCGGCAACGAGGCGATCGACGACTTCAGCTTGAAACATCAGGGTCAGGCTTCGGTACTTATCCATTTGCCGCAGCCAATTGAGCAGCAATTCCGTGCCGATATTATAGGGCAGATTGGCGACAACTGCACGCGGGGCTGGGGCCAAGGTTGTGAGGTCGGCTTTTAAGGCATCCCCTTCCATAACCTCCAATCTTCCTTCCGATGCTTTCACAACATCCGCGAGGGCTGCGAGGCAGCGGCGGTCTTTTTCAATCGCGATAATCTTTTTGGCTTTGGTTCCGAGCAAAGCGCGCGTGAGACCACCGGGGCCAGGACCAATTTCAAACACGGTGCAACCCGAAAGGTCACCGGCGCTTTCGGCAATCGCGCGCGTGAGGTTCAAATCGCACAGAAAATGCTGGCCGAGGGATTTTCGCGCCATCAAATCATGCTTCGCGATCACATCACGCAAGGGCGGCAATAAATCGACGGGGGAGAGCGGCATTAAGACGGAGCCGCGCCCATGCGGATATCCAGATAGGCGCCGCGTCGCAGATCCCGCAGCAGGCGGCGTGCCTGAAGTTCCAGTTTGTCGGTACCGATTGTGTTCGTGATCGCTTCGCGGTTGATGTTGTCATCGGGCACATGCCGGTCACAGACGAAAACGATCAGAGCCCCTTTGTCAGTCGCGAGCGGTTCGCTGCCTTGGCCTACGGATAAATCGCGCACCTTGTCGGCGATGAAGGACGGTGCTTTATCAAGTTCGACATCGCCCATCGTGTTCCAGTGCCAGCCCGGGAAAGTGGCGCTGAGGTTCTGCAGGCTGCTGCAGCTCTTTAAGCTCGCGCGCAGTTTATCGGCTTCCTGTAACAACGCATCCTTGTCTATGTCTGCACTAAAAGGCCGGAACACTTGTTGCAGATTAACGCGGACATCCTTGCCGTTGCCCAAGGAAATAACGCGCTTTTCACGCAGGCCCAAAATGTGGAAACCGCTGGTGGAGCGAATGGGGCCAGCGATATCGCCTTGCTTCATATCGGTGAGGGTATGGCTCAGTTCGGGCGGCAATTGGCCTTCCTGAATCCAACCGATATCGCCGCCGGCCGCAGCGCCGGTGCCTTGCGAGAATTGACGCGCGACGGCGCCGAAATTGGCGCCCGCCTTCAATTGCTGCACCAGATTTTCGCCGAATTGTTTGACCTGTTCTTCTTCTTTCGGATTATCGACGGCGAGCAAAATTTCGCTAACCAGATATTCTTCTTTGCCGGCATCGGCGCGGATGCGTTTGATCACGGCATCAATCTCGTCATCGCCGACTTCGATGTGCGGTCGTAATTCACGTTGTACAACCTTGCCCCAGGAAAGCCCGGCTTTAACCTGTTGAACGAGTGCATCGGCTGAGCCGCCATGATCGGTAATATAGGTGCGGATATCACCGGGAATATTATTGTCGTGCCCGATTTTGGTAATGGTCTGCTCGATTTCATCTTTTGGCACGCTGATATCCAGACGTTTGGCTTCTTGCAATTGCAGTTGTTCGTCAATCAAGCCGCGCAAAATTTGTGGCAGAAGTTTTTGCCGAATTTCGGGTGAATCCGGCAGGCCAGCCGATAACATGGCGAGCTTCATACGGGCATCGATATCGGAGGTCGAAATCACATTATCATTAACGACGGCGGCAATGCGTTCATCCGTCGGTGCGTTTGAAACGCCCGGCAATTGATCGACGCGCTGGGCCCAGCCGGTCACCGGTAGGCTGATAAGGGTCAGGGCGAAAAGGAGAGAAAGCAGGCGGTTCATGACCCGGACTATAGCCAAGTCATGCGTGCGGCGGAAGTGGGTTAAAGCTAGTAGACAGCTGCTAAAAGTCTTGGATCGGCACGACACAAATTATCTCTCATCATATTTGCGCGCTTGTTGGGAATACCCAGTTTACCAGAAGGTGTGTCTTTATATTGTCTTTCGGCGATGCGGCCGAATGCAGAAACAAGATCCAATCCTTCTGAAATAACCGCCTCATTTTGGGAGGTTGCGGCAATTTCCACCAATTTGATTATATAGTCCTGCATGGGTTTTGCCACGTTCGGTTTGTCTTCGCAGGCAAAATAATGAAATCTTTGAGTGGCGGCCTGTAAATGATCGCACAGCAAAAGGTCTCTGCTGGTTTCGTCGGTGGGGGTCAGACGATCGAGAGAATCTGTAAGAATCTTAATTGCGGCTAATTTAACTGCAGTCGACGAGCTTGTTGAAAGGGCCTCATACATGTGCGGCCCTCTTTCCTCTTCTGTGCTACCCCTCTTTCGTCTCCTTTCGCCCGCTTTCATATAAGCAACAGTGGGTGCCATGAGGGGATTTTTAGGCATGCCCCCAAGGGTGCGGCTAAAAAATGTGCTTCTGGATCCGAGTTGGGTCATAACCAAAATATAACGAGAAAAAAGTCAGTCTATCAATGCTTCATTTCACGATATTACTTTCGCCAGCGTTAACCAGTTTTAGCCGTCTTCCAGATGTAATAAGGCGGCGTTGCTTAAGGCGAGGGCCGCCAGCGGAATGGCCCAAGCTGAGAGGATAACCGGCAGAGTTTGGTTGGCGCCAAGCGCCGTGACGACGTTGTTAAGTGTGAAAACCATGCTGCCGAGCACGGTTCCGGCGATGACGATTTTCAGGATCGAACCACGGCGGCTCATACGTAATGAGAAAGCAGCCGCGAATAAAACCATCGCGCACAGCAAAACGGGTTGAGATAGGAGCCCTTGAAACTCAAGTTGGTGCCGCTGGGGTGGCAGGCCAATGGCTTTCAACGCGCGAATAAACCCAGGCAATTCCCAGAAAGAAATCGTATTCGGTGGCGCCATACTTTCCTGGATTTTATCGAGCGTCAGGGTGGTGGAAAGTTTGTATGCGTCTACATGCTGCGGGGGTTGTTGATCCCAGTTGAACCACGCATTCTCGATTTCCCAATAGCCATCCTGTAAAACGGCTTTCGGCGCGTCGATGCGGCCAAGATAATGATCATCATTGTCATAAATAAAGGTGATGAGCGGCGTGAGCGTCAGTGGCCCCATCTCAATATGATCGGCATGTAATAAATAATGCCGGTCGTTATCACGTTGCCGCAGCCAGAGACCGGCACCCGTCATTTCAAGCGTCGGCACGCGCTGAAGATAATGCATCTCCAGTGCTTTATATTTGCTGTTAAAAACGGCGCCGATGGGGTTTAGCAGCACGACATTAAAGAAGCTGAACATCAACGTGACGAACAAGGCCGGAAACAAAAACTGCCACGCCGAGACGCCCGCAGACCGGGCGATAATTAATTCCTGACTGCGCATCAATCGCCAGAAGGTAAACATGCCGGCAAATAATACGACAAAGGGAAGGATGTGCTCAATTGTATCAGGAAGTTTGTAGATACCCATTTTGAGAACCAACGTGAAACCAGCATCGGGGCGGTCCGCCGCGCGACGCAGAAGCTCAGCAACTTCAAACAGAAAAATGATCCCGGCCAGTGCGCTCAGGAACAGAACGAACCACAGCAGATACTGCCGTCCGAAATAGCGGTTAAGGGTCCAGTGCTGGCTCATGATAGCGCCGCCTTCACGGGCGAGGACACGGAGCTAGGTTGTCGCAGCGTTTCATTGTTGATCAGTCCCAGGCAGAACGGGATGGGCGCCAGCGGTAAAAGATAGAGAAGGGATGCCAGCCAGATATTCTTGACCACCACACCACCCATTGACATGAAGCCGGCTTGCGCTGCGATAATAACAATGGCTGCAATCAGAATGCGTTTGCCCATGCCGCGGCGGTTGAATTCACCGGCTAAAATAGCCGCGAGACCAACAAAGGTAAAAGAAAGCGCCAGCAAGGGGGATGCAAGGCGTTGATGCAGTTCCGTCAGAAGATGTTCACGTGAGGCGCGCGCGCGAACCATCTCGTCCGTTGGGTTGAGGAGTTCTCCTACCGTTTGCTCGCGGGGGTCCGGAAGGCGAGGGATTGAGGCACTTCGTAGGGCGTTTAAATCAAGCACATATTGATCGAAAGCGAGTTCGGATAACTTCCCGGTCTCAATATTCATTTCCTGCCGCCGCCCATTAAAGATGACGATTTGTGGCTGGCCATTATTGTCCATAACTTGTCCGGTATTGGCCATAATGGTCACGGGCGCTTCGGCGCGACGCACGTCGTGAATGAGGATGCCTTCCAACGCACCCTCAGCACCGCGCTTGCGGGCATAGAATGTCAGGCCATCCGTAATGTCGTTGAAGTTGCCCGGGCGCGCCAGAAAGACGGCATAACCATCACGCACCCTGTATTGAAGCGCCACAAGATCGCGATTGGCGGCTGGCGTCAGCCACAAAGTCAAAACAAGACAAACGACCGTGACAGTCCCCGCGAGGATCAGGGCAGGCTTGGCTTGGCGTAGGGGGCTAATGCCAGCTGCGCGCATGACGACAAGTTCGCTGTCGATCGCGAGTTTGTTGTAGACAAAGATGACGGCAACACCGAGACCGAGCGGCAGCACCAGAGGCAAGAAGGTCGGCACCGACAACGCCATCAGTTGGAAGAAAATCCATAGGGTCGATGAATTATCGATGACCAACGACAGAATGCGGAATGACTGTGTGAACAGGACAACGAAACTCACGGCCGCCGTCGCAAAAAGGAACGCGGTTAAAAGTTGACGAAAAAGATAAAGGCTTAAACGGTTCATATTCTTCGCTATACCTTAAATAGGTCAGACTCGGCAGGCTGCTCAGGCCTTGCTGGACAAATTCTTTATCCGGTTTAAGGTTAAACAGCAAATCTGACCCTTAAGGATATAGCATGCTCAAAATCGCCTTTTCAGCCCTCTCATTACCTAACCAGAATGCGGCGCTTTTAACGGTCGCCGCCGGTCAGAAGCTGGGTGAGCAGGGGGCCAAGTTGGACCGTAAATTTGGCGGCGCTTTGAAGCGTGCCATGGTGGCCAGCAACTTCACAGGCGCCAAGGAACAGACGCTTACAATTATGGCTCCGCCAAAATCGCGCCTCACGCGACTGGTGTTGGTTGGTATCGGCGACCCCGCAAAGGCGCATGAGTTGACGATGCAGCGTGTCGGCGGCAGTGCACTTGCGGCTCTCGGGAATGGCAAAGATTCTCAAGCTGTTTTGGTTATCGACCAACATACAGGTTTAAGTTTAGCGGCGGCCGCTGCGGCAGCCCATGCGGGGTTCGGCGTGCGGCTGCGTTCGTACCGTTTTGATAAATACCGCACGAAGCTGAAGTCCGAACAGAAACCACACCTCAAAACCCTAACTATTTCGAGCGGCGAAAGTGCGAAAGCGCGGCAGACTTATGCCGCACTTGATAAGATTGGTGATGGTGTCTTTTTCACCCGCGATCTCGTATCGGAACCCGCGAATATTATTTATCCAGAGACTTTAGCGGCAGCATGTAAGTCCTTGAAACAGCTTGGCATCAAAGTTGATGTGTTGGATGAGAAGCAGATGAAGAAGCTCGGCATGGGCGCGCTTCTGGGTGTGGCTCAGGGCAGCGCCCAGCCGGGGCGTTTGGTGGCCATGAGCTGGCTCGGCAATCCGAAAGCCAAAGACAAAAAACCAATCTGTTTTGTCGGCAAGGGCGTGACGTTCGATACCGGCGGTATTTCGATCAAACCTGCCGGCGGCATGGAAGACATGAAGTGGGATATGGGGGGCGCTGGCGCCGTGATTGGTGCAATGAAAGCGCTCGCGGGCCGTAAGGCAAAAGCAAACGTCGTCGGCGTTGTGGGTCTGGTTGAAAATATGCCGTCGGGCACCGCGCAGCGTCCCGGCGATATCGTCACGACCATGTCAGGACAGACAGTTGAAGTTTTGAACACCGACGCCGAAGGGCGTTTGGTTTTGGCCGACGCGATGTGGTACGCGCAGGAAACATTTCATCCGCGCTGCGTCATTGATCTCGCAACATTGACCGGTGCGATTATTGTTTCGCTCGGCCATGAATATGCCGGTCTCTTCAGCAATGATGATCCGCTCAGCGATCAATTGTTGAAAGCCGGCAAGTCCGTCGAAGAATTACTATGGCGTTTCCCGATGGGCGATGCTTATGACGCGGATATCGATTCACCCGCCGCCGACATGAAAAATATTGGCAGTGGCCGCGGCGCAGGGAGCATTACGGCCGCGCAATTCCTGCAACGTTTTATCAAGAAGGGAACGCCGTGGGCACATCTCGATATCGCCGGTATGGCGTGGCAAGGTAAAGACAAACCTGTTTGCCCCAAGGGCGCTACGGCCTTCGGCGTGCGCTTGCTCGACCGCTTCGTGGCGGAGAATTTTGAGAAGTGACCGAAATTCGTTTTTATCACCTGACACGCAAAACGCTTGAGCAAACTTTGCCGGAGTTGCTTGAAAAAACGTTGGAGCGCGGCTGGCGCGCGGTCGTTATGGCGGGCTCCGTCGAGCGTGTTGAAGCGCTCACGCAGCACCTTTGGACCTATAGGCCCGATCATTTTCTACCGCATGGCAATGCCAAGGATGGGAATGGTGAAGATCAGCCAGTATGGCTTACGGCTGCCGATGAACGGCCCAATGACGCCGCTGTTTTGATGTTGACCGACGGTGCCGCATCGTCGCGCGTAGGGGACTACACGCGCGTTTGCGAGATTTTCGACGGAAATGATGAGGCCGCCGTTGCGTCGGCCCGTCAACGCTGGGCCGGTTATAAATCGGCCGGTCATGACCTCAGTTATTGGCAGCAGGGCGACAAAGGCTGGGCACAGATGCCGGGCTGAGGTTATGGCTTCGGCTTAATCTGCGTCCACTTCGTGACATTCTGATTATGGGCGGCAAGGTTTTTTGCAAAACTGTGGCCGCCAGTACCGTCCGCGACAAAATAAAGAAAATCATTTTGTTCGGGATGGAGTGCAGCGTCAATGGCGGCCTTGCCGGGATTGCAAATCGGCGTCGGCGGCAGCCCATCGCTTGTGTAGGTATTGTAGGGCGATACAAAAGCCAGATCATCATGCGTGAGGTCGCGATCGAGCGAACCCTTTGCATGCACAATTGCATAGATAACCGTGGGGTCGGATTGCAACCGCATGTTTTGGCGCAGGCGGTTATAAAACACGCCAGCGATGCGCGGACGCTCAACGGGCTTGCCGGTTTCTTTTTCAATCATGGATGCCATGATCACGGCTTCTTCCGGTGATTTGAGGGGAATGCTCATATCGCGTTTCGTCCATAACTCACTCAAGGCTTCCTGCATCGATTTCTGCATACGTGTTACCAAAGCTGCGCGACTGTCGCCGTAGCTGTAGCGATAGGTTTCGGGCAGAAGCGATCCTTCCGGGGGAACGAGGATATCACCGGTAAGCGCCGGGCTGTTTCGAAGCAGTTCTTTAATTTCAGCTGAGGTTAACCCCTCCGCCACGGTAAACAGGTGCACAACCGAATGGCCTTCATGCATCATAACCACGATATCGGCGATGCTTTCCTTGGCCGGGAATTCATATTCACCTGCCTGCAACTGATCACCCGCGATTAATCGTGCCGCAATCCGGAAAACAAACGGGCTCAGCACAACATTATTGTTATCAAGTAATGTGGCGATACCGTGAATGCTGGTACCGTGAGGAATAACCACGGTTTTATTCTCGGTGAGGGGCCCCGCCATCGACATGACGCGCAGACTAAGGATTGGCGGCACCAGCAGGATAACAATAATCAGCGGTATAAGAATCCACGGATTTTTTTTCCAGTTTGGTTTGATAGGCCTACTTAATGATGGGTCAGTCAATGATGGCCTCTAAAGATCTCGGAAGGTCGGTATTAGGAATGACATGCACTGATTTAGTGATTGGGCAATATGTCCTGCACGAGGTACCACAGAATAAGAAAACCCAGCACAATAACTGTGCCGGACAAAATCGCGACAATGCGTTTGGATGAGTGGTAATCCTGTTTGCGTATTTGGTCTTGAATAACGGCATAACGCCAGCCCGACGTCATAACGATAACGAGCCCGATAGCGGCAAATAAAAACCCGATATCGGTTGCATGGACGAGGCTTTCGGTCGCCGGGACAGCCGTTGTGGCCATCAAAAGATAGCGTAGTTTGGCGATAACGACACCGAAACCCATCATCGCCATGCCGGTGCGCAGCCACGCCAAATACGTGCGTTCGTTGGCGAGATGATCGCGTACCCGTTCGCTGTCGTTAAAATCCCGCATGACCATGAGAAGTAAGAGTGAAGACTGGTGGGTGCGACAGGGATTGAACCTGTGACCCCTACCGTGTGAAGGTAATGCTCTCCCGCTGAGCTACGCACCCGATGATGATCATTAATAGGTTATGGGCGTAAACTGTCAAGAGATCGTGAGTTTTCAGGCGGCCATTGGTATATTTTATGACAATATTGTATGGCTAGAGAATGTTTAACTTTTGACGCTTGAGCTGATGCCCGATTTATCGCCCGCGCTAAAACCGCACATTCTGGTTGTCGATGACGATGACCGGTTACGGACTTTGCTGCGCCGTTATTTGGTGGAGCAAGATTTTATCGTCACCACGGCGGTCAGTGCCGCCGATGCGCGCGCAAAGCTCAAAAATTTGAGTTACGATCTTATGGTGCTCGATATTATGATGCCGGGAGAGACGGGACTCGAATTCACGCAATCCTTGCGCGATGCGGCAAAGTCGTCAGCAAAACAATTGCCCATTCTATTGCTGACGGCGCGCGGCGAAGCGAGCGACCGCATCGAAGGTTTCGAGGTCGGCGCGGATGATTATCTGCTCAAACCTTTTGAGCCACGCGAATTGTTGCTGCGTATCAATGCTATTCTGCGGCGCATACCGAAACCGCCGGTCACAATGCCCGAACTGAAACTTGGTATTTGGAATTATAATCCGCAGCGCGATGAATTGTCTTCAGGCAATGAAGTTGTACGCCTTACAGATATGGAGGCGAGTCTCATGCGCGTGTTGGCGGCCGAGCCCGGCGTGGCGTTAAGCCGCGATGCGCTCGCCGAACGCAGCAAGGGCGCCGTGAATGACCGCACAATCGATGTGCAAGTTACGCGTCTGCGCCGTAAGATTGAGGCCGATGCCAAAAATCCGCGTTATCTTCTTACGGTCCGTGGCGAAGGTTACATGTTGATGCCGGATATAAACCAATGACGAATACAGCTGCACAAAACCGCAAAATTCCGCTCGCGCTGCGCATCAAACGCATGATCCCCCGCAGCTTGTTTGGGCGGACTCTGCTGATTATCGTCGTGCCGACGCTTATCACGCTTGCGGCGGCGACCTATGTCTTTTTCGATCGACATTGGTACACGGTTACAAATCGTATGACCTACGCCGTCGCCGGCGATGTGGCTGTGCTGGTGGAATTGCTTCAGAAAAGCTCCAATCCGGAAAGCACGGCTGCTGTCGTGCGTTTGGCCGGCGACAAGATGAATTTGTTCGTTAGCTTTGTGCCCGGCGCCAAACTTTCAGATACGGCGCGCGAAACATATAACCCGCTACGCAACATGTTGCGCCATGCGCTGAATGACCGGCTATCTTATCCCTTTGATATTGATATGCAGGAAGCGCCAGAAATGATCGCCATTCGCATTGGCGCGCCGGAAGGGGTTTATACGATCCTGTCGCCCGAGCGGCGCATTTATACGCCGACGACGCAGGTCTTTATTATCTGGATGACGGGCAGCTCGATTTTGCTGTCGGCAATCGCGCTCTTATTTATGCGCAACCAGATCCGCCCTATTCGTCGTCTGGCTGATGCTGCCGAAGCTATCGGTAAGGGACGCGAAGTTCCGTGGTTCAAGCTGGAAGGCGCTGCCGAAGTGCGTCAGGCCGCTGCGGCGTTAATGGTCATGCGCGACCGGTTGAAACGCCAGATTACACAGCGCACCACAATGCTGGCGGGCGTTTCCCATGATTTGCGCACACCGCTCACGCGCATGCGCTTGCAGCTCGAGATGATGCCGGTAACCGCGGCAACCAAAGAGCTCACGGCTGATATTGTCGATATGGAAACGATGCTCGAGGCCTATCTGGCTTTTGCGCGCGGCGAGGAAGGGGAGCCGGCGGTGCAGGTTGATCTGACCGAATTGCTCACGGACGTTATCCAGGCGGCACGCCGGCAGAACCCGCGTATTCAGTTGAACGTGCCGCAGGATGCAAAGGTAACGCTGCGGCGGAATGCAATGAAACGCTGTCTCGCTAATCTGATTGGCAATGCTGTGCGTTATGGGACGGAAGCGCAGGTCAATGTGGCCCTCCGTGATCATGCTGTGGACATCGTCATTGATGATAACGGCCCCGGTGTTGATGCGACGCAACGCGAAGAGGTTTTCCGGCCCTTCACGCGGCTGGAAGAATCACGCAATCCAAACACCGGCGGCGTCGGGCTCGGCCTAACGATTGCGCGCGATATTGCACGTTTCCACGGCGGAGATGTGGTGCTGGAAAACAGCCCACTGGGGGGCTTGCGCGCGCGGGTGTGGTTGCCAGTTTAAAAGTCAGAAAAGTTTTCCGCGATTTGGCACCGGAACCGTCGGTCGGACGAGAACAATCTTACCGTCGCTATCAGGAAACCCTAATGTCAGTACTTCGGATATAAACGGGCCAATTTGCTTCGTCGGAAAGTTAACGACGGCGGCCACTTGCGTACCAACAAGGGCTTCCGGCGAATAATAATGCGTAATCTGTGCGGATGATCTTTTGATGCCGATGTTAGTACCAAAATCAATCGTCAGTTTGTAGGCTGGTTTGCGCGCCTCGGGAAAAATTTCGGCCTTCACAATCGTCCCGACACGAATATCCACTTTCTCAAAATCAGTATAGGCAATCATATTCATTTCTGGTTTTCCCAACAAAAAAGGCGCGGGGGAAGGAACCCCGCGCCTTTTGTATTCAATCGTCGAAATTAAGCGGCAGCTTTATTCGTCTTAATGATGTCGCGCAATTCCTGCATACTTTCGTTCAGGCGGTTGCTGACGGTTTCCATTGCCTGATTGTTGCACTTGGTCAGCGTTTCCGTGATGTCGCGAGCATTGGCGACGCACTTTTCAACGGCCGCTTTGGATGCTTCGGCTTGGCGAATGACTTTTTCTTCCGGTGTCGCTGAAGACATCACCGCATTGATCGTGTTTGAGGTTTCTTCAAAGCCTTGGCGGAGAAGCTCAGCCTGACGGCGCGCGATGGATTGGAAGCTCTCAAAAGCCGCCTGATTAACGGCTGTCATCGCTTCGATGTTTTTGCGTTGCGCGTTCATGAGGGCTTCGAAATTGAAGTTGGGAACTTTGAACTCGCCCATCATTTTGGAGACGTCCATCAGTTTCGAAAAATCGGCTTCGAAAAATGGGTTGGTGGCTGGTTTAGACATTTTATCCTCACGTTCGTGGTCACGGAAAAGTCGGCGCTAAATCAAACCGGGTAGAGGGAAGCGCATACGTTAATCTTAATTTATGCCTTTTTTCAGTGGTTTGTCACGATATTTTTGCAGTGCACAACGGGGTATGAAAAAAGTTACGTAATAACAACGATCTAAAAGGCGCGAAAGAAAATTTCGGCTGCCTTTTCTGCCCGGCGCAGGTAGCGATCAAGGGTAGCCATGGTTTTCGACATGTCTTTGGTTTCATCTCGTTCCCACTGACACAGCACCCCCACATAGATAGTAAGAAGCCCTGTGGTTGCAAAAAATTGTTTGATACCTTCCTCTTTCAATCCCGCCAGCGCGAGCATATTTTGCATCGCCTGGTGTTGCGCAGGCAAAAGAATGCGCGCGAGACTCGGGTCGCGTTTGGTTTCGGCAATGATATCCAGAATAGTTTTGCGGTGCGTTTGTAGAATATCAAGCCGAGCCATCATGACTTCAAACAGCCGGTCATGGGACGTTGCGCGCATATCGGGTTTGCCGACTGCGGCTTTAACGTTGTCGTCGATGTAACGAACAAGCAGAGAAAGCAAAGCGTTTTTATCGGCACATAATTTTTTTACCTGCGCCACGGGAATTTTTGCCGTTTTGGCAATATGCTCGAGCGTCAAAGGACTCCAACCGTGCGATGCCGTGAGCCGGAGTGCCGCAGCGCAGATTTTCTTTTCAGAATTTTGGTTTGTCTTGGGCATTAATGAGATGCAGGTTTTGCTAATTCTTGGGCGCGTTGCAGCGCCGCCGTCATTGTTTTAAGAATAATATCGGGCAAGCCATTTTCGGCTAAAAGTTTTTTAAGCGCCGCTTCGGTAGTGCCGCCGGGGCTTGTAACCGCAACGCGCAAAGCTTCGGCGCTTTCGGATGACTGGGCGAGCAAGGCGCCGCACCCGATCACCGTTTGGCGTGCGAGCTTCGCGGCCATTGCAGCAGGCAATCCTAAGGTTTCACCGGCTTTGGCCATGGCTTCGCACAAAGCAAAGACATAGGCTGGGCCGCTGCCTGATAACGCCGTGACGGCATCAAGCTGTTTTTCATCATCCATCCATACCGTTTCACCGACGGATTTTAGAAGGGCATCGCACAGAGTGCGTTGGGCGGCGCTGACATTCTTATTGGCAACCGCAACGCTGATGCCTTGGCCGATGCTTGCGGGCAGATTGGGCATCGATCGCACAACGGCGATGGTTTTGTTATTGAGGAGAGCTTCCATCGAAGCCATCGGCACACCCGCGGCAATCGACAAGAACACGCTGGTCTTGAAGTGAGCATAGCTCGGGAGAGTGGATTGCATATGCTGCGGTTTGATCGCGAGCACGATGATGTCAGGTGTAAATCCCGGATCTATTGCGTTCGCTGAAGCAAGCCACGAAACACCGGGTAGAGATGTGAGCGGTGATGCTGTCGAGGCTGGATCGACAACGCAGACGGTCATATGTGCGGCGACGCGTTGCAGGAGAGCGCCACCCATCTTGCCGCAGCCGACGAGCAGAAGCTTGGTGTCCGATTTCATCGTTTATTTAGAGAGATCATACCCGGCGCAAAGCGCTCCGCCGCCCGGCAGAGGCATCCGGCCCGAGCAATTGGTGACTTCCCAGCCGCGGCCACGCATGCATTCCGAAACAACGAGGCTCGGCTGCGTTATGCATTGACCTTTATCGTCCGGCGTCACGACCACTCCAGTTTCAGCCATACGTTGATTGTCAGGTTGAAATTCGACGATATCGGAATGCGTCATGTTCTTGGGATAGATACCGCATTTGCACTGGCTCAGATCGAAGTCGAGTTTCTTCTGCGCTTTTTCCTGAGACATCAGCAAATTGGGTTCGCTGATGGGGCGCCAGAACTGGGCGGTGTTCCTATCGCTGTCGCAAGCGATAAGGGCAACCACAAAGAGACAGGGTAAGAGCCAGCGGCGCATGAGAAACTCCCTTGGGAATTATGAGTCGCCGCCATAATCAGCGATTTTGGGAGTTTTCGCAACCTTTATGAAGGTATAGTAATCACCCGAACAAGCCGGGGCCTTTAATGCGATTGGGAATAGGGCATGTGACTGAACCGTCGCCATGCACGGTTGTTCCGCCAACCGTATTGCTGGCTTTGCTACTGTCGTCGCTGCTCGTATTCGTGGCCCCTCGGAATCCTGACATATCACATTCCTCGGGTGTGGGTTTGTTCATGAGCGGATTTTGTCCCAGAGGCTGGGGTGTACGACTGTCTTGCGAGCGGTTGTTTTTCTTTCCGCTAGAAGAAGTGGGCTTTGTGGCAGGGGATGTGCCGACCGGATGGATTGGAGTATCGCCCTTAATCTCCGGATCTGCTTGAGCGAATTCTACGCCAGATTTTTGTTTTATGAGGTTAGAATAGCGCCCTGCGGTCATAAACTTACTCCGCCGCTGTTTCGCGTGAGCGTTCATCCACAGGACGATATTCCTGCATCCGTGTCGCACGCAGGCCGCGTACGCCGTGATGATCAAGCAGATCAAGCCAGGATTTGAATTCTTCTTCGGAGAGGCGATAACGTTCGCACGCTTCTTCGAATGTCAGAACGCCGCTGCGTACCGCGGCGACAACCTGAGCCTTGCGGCGCATCACCCAACGCTCCGTTTCGGGCGGAGGCAGTCTATCCAGTTCTTTCTGGCGGTCTGAAATGCGAACGATTTTGACTTGTTCGCCGTGAGTGGTGAAAGCGGCAGATGACTGCGTCATGGCAATAGCTCCAAAGAATCAGATTGAGTCGAAATGTCTGAACAACATACAGCCGCGTCGCTTAAAATTTACCTAACCAGTATGGTTAATTTTATGTAAGACATGTAAAAAAACATGAAGCGCATTAAGGAGTTGTGGGCCATTTACCGTAAATTTCAGCCCTTAAACTTAACGTTTGCCGCTCAGGGCAAACCATCTCTTTCTTCATCATGTCCGCGATCGGCTCTGGCTTGAAGGATTTGGTCCGATCATCGCTCTTACCAAAAACAGCAAAGGCGCGATGATAGAGAAAGAGAATAAATATGTGTCCGTGAGGTCATTCGCCCACTCCTATAAGCTCTTCTCTCACCACATAGTTTTTTAATGGCCCGCATGTTATGTCTCCCGCACCCGTATTCTGAGGAGATGCCCTAATGTTTGGAAAAGCAAAACCCCTTCTGGTCATGTGTTTTATTCTGGCTGCTTGTGCGAGCCCTGCGCCAAAAATTATTCAAACAACGCCCGGTTCACCAGAGGTGCGTTTGACGGTTGGCATGGCAACCCAAGTCGAAATGCCTTCAGGCCATGTGCAGTCGGTAACGGTTGGGAATCCCGCTCTTGTAACGGTTGAGCGGGCCGATGACGTCGTCAATCTTCTCGCCAAAGAAGGTACGGGTGAGACAAACCTTATCATTCGTTCGATTGATGAAGATGGGCGCACCAACGTCTATCAATACCGTATCATCGTGATGGATCGTTGAAAGCAAGACACATTGTGATGGGCTCACGATTTCTTACTCTCGCCCTTTTGCTGTTCGTCGTTGCATGCACATCGACCGGATTTGCCGTTGTTAATTTACCTACGCAGTTTGACGATCTGCATGTCGTTCATGATGTAACTTACGGACCGGAGTCAGGGCAGAAGCTCGACATCTACCGGCCGAACGAAACGGACACTAAACCGCATGATGTCATTGTCTTCTTTTACGGTGGACGCTGGACCTATGGTACAAAAGAAGATTACCGTTTCGTCGGCGCAGCCTTATCGCAGCGCGGCTTTATCGTCGTCATTCCGGACTACAGGAAATACCCTCAGGTTCGCTTCCCTGTCTTTGTTGAGGATGGAGCAAAAGCCTTGGGCTGGGTTTACGATAATATTTCAACTTACGGCGGCGATCCGAAACGCATTCACGTTGCCGGTCACTCAGCCGGGGCGCATATAGGCGCATTACTAACGGCCGATGCGCAGTACCTGAAAGCTGAAGGTAAAAATCGATCGCACATTATTCATGACTTTGTCGGCCTCGCGGGACCTTATGCGTTTACGCCCGATGAGCCCGATCTTGAAGATATGTTCGGGCCGCCTGAAAATTATCCCAAGATGCAAGTACCAACTTTCATCGATGGCCACCAGCCGCCGATGCTGTTGCTCTATGGCGATGCCGACAAAGACGTGAAGCCTATCAATTTTGAAAAACTACGGGCGAGCATCAAAGCAAAAGGTGGTTGTGTTCAATCGATTATTTATCCGGGTGCCACACACATCGGACTCGTTGCAGGTTTTTCATGGATGAATCCAGACAATGTATCCGTCATTGATGACATGATGCATTTTTATAATCGCACCGAGCAGGGAGGATGTTAAGCAACAGCCGTTCTCGCAAAAAACGCCGCCTAGATGGGTCTTTTGCGCTCTTTATAGAATCGCACCTTATCTGCCGCTGCAGCCGAACAGCCAGCCCCTTCTCTCTATTGCCAATATGGGTTAGGGTTTAGCTCTTCAATTGCGCGCCGCCTCATTTATTTCCTCCTTTCTTCTGGAACCATGTATGAACAGAAAAAAGAGTACCATTTTAATCGTCGACGACGAAATCCAGGTCCGCAAGATGCTCGATATTTTTCTCGATGCCTCGGACTTTAAAATCGAACAAAGCGCGACGGGCAAGCAAGCCGTGCGGATGACGGCTTCGGTAAAGCCTGACCTCATCCTTCTGGATCTCGGCCTACCGGACATGGATGGCAAGGAGGTCATTACGCAAATTCGCGAATGGTCTCAGGTTCCTATCATCGTGCTTTCGGCGCGCACGCTCGATGAAGAGATGGTTGAAGCCTTTGATCAGGGCGCCGATGATTATGTCACCAAGCCGTTTAATCCCGACGTATTAATGGCAAGAATTAAAGTGAATTTGCGTAAGGCAACGGTTCGGGAAGTAGGTATGCCCGAAATTGTTAATGGTCCCCTCCGTATGGATTTAGTGCGTCATGAAACATTTTTAGAAAATGAAAAAATTGCACTCACTCCTAAAGAATATGAGTTGCTCCGTTGTTTTATGGTCAACCGCGGCCGTATGTTGACGCATAAGCAAATCCTGAGTGACGTCTGGGGTCCTGCACAAGATGAAAACGCGCAATATCTACGCGTCTATGTCGGGCAAATCCGTGAAAAACTCGAAGGCAAGCCCGCCAAATTCAAATTCATTATTACCGAACCCGGCATTGGATATCGCATGGACATCTTTCCGGATAACAGTTCCAGTACTACCTGAATTGATCTTGCGGCGCGAAGGGTAATGGAATAATTTCGAAACGCGTCGATCTAACCCTTTGTGAATGGTTCTCAGATGCGGCAATCGGCATCCTTTTTTTATAACCTTCACAAGGAATGGACCAAGCCGCCCACAACACCCGCGCACTATGTGATGATAGTGATCGCCATCGTGGCGACAATGGCTCTCTATTACGTTGGATCGAAATTAGGTTTTTTATTAGCGGTTAAGGCAGAGCAGGTAACCGTTGTGTGGCCGCCGACAGGCATTGCTTTGGCGGCCGTTCTTCTTTTGGGACGTCGTATCTGGCCGGGTATATGGCTTGGCGCTTTTTTTGCAAACTTTACATCGCATGAACCGCTCCTCACCGCTTGCGGTATCGCCACTGGCAATGCGCTCGAAGCGATTGCCGCTGCATGGATGCTTCATCGTTTCGTCCATTTTAGAAATAATCTGAGCCGCATAAAAGATATCCTCGGCCTTGTGGTATTCTCGGCCATTCTCAGCACCGTAATAAGTGCCACTCTCGGTGTGGCGAGTTTGTGTTTAGGGGGTTTGCAACCCTGGGGAGATTTTAACCCTCTCTGGCAGCGGTGGTGGTTGGGAGATGCAACGGGTGCTCTGTTATTCGCGCCGCCATTTCTCGTCTGGTCCGATCACATGCGTTCTTATAAGCCCCGCCGCGGCATCATTGAATTTATGCTTCTTCTCGCGGGCGTGGCTTTGACATCCGTGGTTATTTTTACCGGTTCGATTTCGCTCGGAATTATTACGGCGCCGGCGTTCATTTACCTCATATTTCCCTTCATCATTTGGGCGGCCATCCGGTTCAGCCAACAGGGTGTAACTGTTATTACACTCCTCGCGTCCGTTATTGCGTCGTGGGCAACCCTCCACAGGGTCGGACCGTTTGCCGTCGTACCCTCCGAACAAAGCTACGCTTTGTTACAAATTTTCCTCTCCGTCATGTCCGTGACGGGATTAATTTTAAGTGCAGCGGCCCTTGAGCGTCGGGAAGCCGAGAGAGGCCGCGCGCAACTTGCGGCCATTGTTGCTTCGTCTCACGATGCCATTATCGGTGAAGATCTGTCGGGTATTATTACGTATTGGAATGAGGGGGCTGAGTGGTTGTTTGGTTATGGCGCTGCCGAAGCTATTGGCCGCCCCAATACGCTTATTGCTCTTCCCCAACAAGGTGACGAAGACTTTCGGATCATCGAGGATGTGCTTTCAGGAAAGCGTGCGGAATCGTACGAAACCGTGCGGCGAACGAAAGATGGCCAAAACTTGAACATCTCCCTCACGGCATCGCCGGTTCATGATGAAGATGGAAAAATAATTGGTATTTCGAAAGTAGCCCGCGATGCCACGGAACGCATGCAATCAGAGCACGCATTGAAAGAAGCCGATCGCCGAAAGGACGAATTTTTGGCGGTGTTAGCCCATGAATTGCGTAATCCGCTTGCACCGTTGTCGCATGCTCTGCATGTGCTGAAGTCGTCAAGTATTGATATGACCAAGCGCGAAAAGGCGCATGAGATCATGCAGCATCAGTTGCAGCAGGTTGTGCGATTGGTGGATGATCTGATCGATGTGTCCCGTATTTCACATGGTAAAGTCGAATTGCAGCGGAAACGTACGACATTAAAGGACGCGATTGATGCCGCTTTGGAAACAGTTCGCCCTCTGATAGAGGCAAAAAGTCACGCTCTTTCCGTCCATATGCCCGAAGACACAGTATGGCTGGATGCTGATTTAACCAGGCTCTCTCAGGTTTTTGCCAATCTTTTGAACAATGCCGTTAAATACACTGCTGCCGCGGGGCAGATTTGGGTGGATGCAACGGTTCACGACAAGATGGTTATGGTACGTGTGCGTGACACCGGTGTAGGCATTCCGCAACATATGTTGTCGCACATTTTTGATATGTTCACACAGGTCAATCATGCTGTGGAGAAAACACATCAAGGACTTGGTATCGGTCTCACGCTGGTAAAGAATTTTGTTGAGCTGCATGGTGGGCGAATTGAAGCGCGCAGCCGTGGGGTGGGTTGTGGAAGTGAATTCGTGGTGTCCTTGCCCATCATCCAGCCGCCTCAAGAAATTCAGAAAATACTATCCGCTAAGGGAAAAGAGGAAATCAAGCCGGTCGCGCGGAAGCTTCGTGTGCTCGTGGTTGATGATCATAAGACGCTGGCGGAAACCCTGGGATGGATGGTGGAAATTACGGGACATGATGTCCAGTTGGCTTACGATGGTCTCGGAGCCTTGACGACGGCGCGATCATTTCATCCCGACGTCGTACTGCTCGATATCGGTTTGTCGGGTATGAACGGATACGAGGTGTGCCAGAGAATGCGTGCCGATCCTGTGCTCAAGAATTGTGTTATCGTGGCCCAGACAGGGTGGAGTCAGATGGAACACCGCGAACGTTCGAAGGCGGCTGGATTTAATCTTCACCTTGTCAAACCTGTGCACATCGAAACTTTAGAAGAATTGTTCGCGTCGTTGCCGGATCGGGCGTCAACGGCATAACCGGAATTTTCGATCCATTCCTGACGCGGCGGCTGAAAAATTATTCGCAACTTACGCTAAATTTAATCGCGTATTTTTCGTATGTTTGATTGCCCGACAATTTAACCAAATGCTCTATTGAAAGAGGGGCTTTTTTACAACTTTCTTACCGGCGCGTGACTCCTTGTTTATGGCTTCCTTATGCGACAATCGGTTACCATCGTTGAAATAATTAAGATGGGGGACTGTGTGTACAGCAACAACCAATCTTTGGAACTAAGCCGTGAAATGGCGGCGAAGATGAACACAAAGAAGCCCTCCTTCGTGTTGCGGGAGCGGATGCAGGAAGCCGCCTACTTGGCCGATGAATTAAAATTTGTTGTCCATGAATACGGAACGACTCTTGCCAAAGAAGGAATTCACGGTCAGTTGGAGATACTCAAAGGCTGGGCCGAGTCCTATCGTCAAGGGCTGGCCGCCGCCAACGCCGTTTTTCACATCGATCATGCATGGCTTGAAGATCTGAGTGCTCATCTCAGTCGTGCGTCGAAGGACATAGGGCGCCGCGAAAAAGAAGGCGCCGACCTGCATGCGTGTGCCAGGAGCCGGATAGCCGTGGATTATCTTGGCGAGATCATTTTCGATGTGAAGGAAATTTTCGCTCGCAGCTGAGAAGCGAGGGCGCAGGCGCGCAACGAAAATTTGAGAACGGCTAAGGAGAAAAAAATGCAACGAATCATAAACAATATTCCTTTGATGAGAGAGAAATCGGCTGCTGGAAATCGCCGTCTCATCGCGCGTAACGTCGTTATCAATGGCCACAGAACGAGTATTCGCCTTGAACCTGATATGTGGAGTGGAATGTCCGAGCTTTGTCGACGTGAGAATGTGTCGTTACATGCGTTGTGTGAAGTGATTTCGGCCGAAAAGTCTGTCGATGCTTCGCTGACGTCGGCGATACGCACTTTTATTATGAACTATTATCGCGCCGCAGCGACCGAGGATGGCCATCATAAGGCTAAACACGGGTACGGCGTTATTCTGGCAAACCCATCAGCGCAAACGCCCCCCATATCGGGAGACGATTTTTATCGCAATCATAAGCGGGGGATGATCGAACGCAAAACGGCGCTGGCAAGAGCGTAGCGAAGGTCGGGGCCTTTTGTTTTAGCTTGAGGAGGGGTTCGGTATAATTAAACTTTTTTGAAGAAATAGTATGCAACTCGAACAACTATCGCGCCGGACACCGGATTTTCAGGTTCTCTTTGAATCGGTGCCAGCGCTTTACCTCGTTTTATCTCCCACTTTTACCATTGTTGCTGTGAGTGATGCCTATTTAGCCATCGCCATGGCAAAGCGCGAAGACATTGTGGGGCAAAAGGTTTTTGATGTCTTTCCCAATCATTTGAACTCTTCTGAAAGGGATAGCATCACGCATTTGCGTGCCTCTCTTGAGCGCGTTCTGTGTGATAAAAATTCAAATGTCATGGCCATACAAAAATATGACATTCGTAAGCCAGAGTCTGAAGGTGGGGGGTTCGAAGAATGGTATTGGCGTCCCGTGAACTCCCCCATCGTGGGGGCTGACGGTCAGGTTGACTATATTATATACCGCCTCGAAGACGTAACAGAATTCATTGGTCTTCGCATGGAGGTTCTTGGGCAATTGACGGGTGATCTCGCTCACTACGTCAACAACCTTCTTGGCAGCGTCCTTGGTAACATCGAAATGATGGAACAGAAGACCACGCCGCAGGGCGAGGAATATCGTCAAGCGACGATCGAAACCATCACGCGTGGCGCCGAATTTATTCGCGCACTGATGGCTTTCTCGCGCCGCCAACCCTTAAATCCGGCGATCATCGATGTGAATACCCATCTCGCGGGTGTTGCCAAAACGCTTCAGCGTATGTTGAGTGAACAAGTTGATATCACCCTCAAGATTGAACCGAATGTATGGTCCGTTCGTATCGACCCGCAACAACTTGAAACGGCCGTTATTCATTTAGCTATGAATGCGCGCAACGCCATGCCGCATGGGGGTGGGTTGACGATATCGACGCGCAATGAAGTTCTTAAGAAAGCAGATATTAGTCAAGGGATCGATGCTGTGCCCGGCAATTATGTTTGCGTTGAAGTGGCTGACGTTGGTTGCGGCATGCCGGGAGATATCATGGCTCATATCTTCGATCCATTCTTTACAACCAAAGGAATTGGCAAGGCCATGGGACTCGGGCTCTCGATCGTTCATGGCTTTATCAAGCAATCGGGGGGTCACATCAAGGTGCACAGTGAAGTGGGGCGCGGAACGTCGGTCGAGATTTATTTGCCCTCTTATGAAGGCGATACCGCAAAGCTCGATGCGAGAGACGCGGATGATACGCCCGTTGGTCACGGCGAAACCATTCTGGTCGTCGAAGACGATCCCGACATGCGCCATCTGACGGCCAAGCAGCTGGAGAGTCTCGGCTATAAAACGATCGAAGCTGCGAATGGCCGGCAAGCACTGGAGGTTATCGATGGTAATGTCAAATGCGACATGCTGTTTTCCGACATTGCCATCCCGGGAGAATTTTCGGGTTTCGATATCGCCAAAAAAATATGGAAACGGGATCCATCGATTCACATTCTTCTGACATCCGGATTTTCGAATGGTGCCGTTCACGAAAAAAGAGAAATAACGCCGGGCGTTCACGCCGAATTCCTGGGCAAGCCGTACCGGAAAGGTGATCTCGCCCGAAAGGTACACGGAATTCTTGGGGGATTAACTCCTAAATATGGTGCGCCGCCTATCGGGAGAGAATTAAGGTAACTTGTTCTATGGAGAGTGTCATGGACCGTCTTCTTGTTATCGATGATGAACCCGAGCTTGGACGTTTTGTTGGCAGGGTTGCCGAGAGCGTCGGCTACGAAGTCAAAGTTACAACTCAAGTTCGTGAATTTAAAAATCTGATCAGTCACTGGGAGCCAGGTGTTATTATCCTTGATCTCATCATGCCCGAAGTTGATGGAATCGAGCTTTTAAATTGGCTAGCCTCTCAAAATTGCCGGGCAAGAATTATTATTATGAGCGGGTTCGATCTTCGCGTTGTTGAGGCCGCAAAACAAATCGGCCGGATACGCGGCTTAAATGTCGATTTTGTCTTTATCAAGCCGATCCGTGTTCAGGACCTCAAAGAACGCTTGATCTCCCTTAAACCACTCAAACCCGAACATGTTACCGAAGCTGATCTTGAAAGCTGTCTCGCCGAACGTGAATTATTTCTCCTTTATCAGCCCAAGGTTTCTCTGGAAACAGGTGAGACGCAGGGATTTGAAGCTTTGGTTCGTTGGCGTCATCCAACACGGGGCACCATATTTCCTGATCAGTTTATAAAGTTGGCAGAGAAAACCGGGCTCATCGACAAACTGACAAACTTCGTTCTCGCCGAAGCCTTGTTTCAACAAAAATTTATGGCCCAACAAGGTCTCGATGTCGAAATGGCTATTAATCTGTCGCCAACGATCTTTCATAATGAACGGCTTGTCGATCAGATCGTCATGCTTTGCAACGCCGAAAACATTCCAATGAACCGCATTGTTTTTGAAGTAACCGAATCTGCTGTGATGGATAATGACCTCGGATCGCTTGATATGCTCACAAGGTTGCGGCTGAAAGGCTTTAAGCTCTCGATCGATGATTTTGGTACCGGAGAATCTTCATTGGTACGTTTGCGGCATTTGCCGGTCACGGAGGTCAAAATCGATCGATCCTTTGTCAATGACATGCTGACGTCACAGGATGCTTTTCTGATCGTAAAAGCTGTCATTGCGCTTGCCCACGATATGGGTCTGACGGTGGTTGCCGAGGGTGTTAGAAGTGGAGAGCATTACCGCTTGTTGACGGAGCTTGGGTGCGATTTAGCCCAGGGTGACGAAATTGCCAAGCCCTTGCTTGCGAATGAGATTCCGTCATGGAACGCCGGTTGGAAAATGTCATCGCATGCCGTCTCTGTAATGCTGTAATTCAAAACTCTGATGCACATCTTCAGGATGACGTGCTTCAGTTGTGGCTATTTACGGCACAATACAGATTAGGCTACACTTCAGAACGGCCGGAATAAAATACAAACACTGACAAATAACGCAGGCGACGGTGTGTTCCATGATTGATGGGTCTTTTTCTCTCTTCAATTCGGAAGATTTTATGCCCCATGGCCACTGTTTTCTGTGGCTACCGCAGATATTGTGGCTGCATGTCATTTCAGATGCTGGTATCGCGTTCGCTTATTACGCCATTCCTGTGCTGCTTTTTTATCTTATTCGAAAGAGAAAAGACCTCCCTTATAAAGGCGTTTTTGGTGCCTTTTGTCTCTTCATTCTTCTTTGCGGAACGACCCATTTGATGAGCATCTGGGTGCTGTGGCATCCCGACTATGGTTTGGAAGGTGTCATTAAAGCGCTCACGGCGGTGGTGTCCATAAGTGCGCTTTTCATTCTCTGGAGGATTGTGCCACAGGCCCTGAAATTTATTAACCCGGCGCTTTCAAAGCAACTCGCGAGCGAGAATAGGCTTCGTGCTCTGGTAGACAATGCGGACGACGCCATTATAACGAAAACGTTGGATGGCGTTATCACTTCATGGAATCCAGGTGCAGAGCGTTTGTTCGGGTACACGGCTGCTGAAGCCATCGGGCAGCCGATCACCTTCATCGTTCCTCCCGGCCACCTTGCCGAAGAGCAGCAGATATTAAGTCAGTTGCGCCGTGGGGAGCATATTGAGCATTTTGAAACCACGCGGATGGCGAAAGACGGCCATCTCGTTGATATTTCTCTGACTGTTTCCCCTATTCGTGACAGCGATGGAAATATTGTGGGGGCTTCCAAGGTCGCGCGCGATATTTCCGAACGTAAACGCACCGAAGAGGCTTTAAGAAAGAGCGAAGAGCAGTTGAGCCAAGCTCAGAAAATGGAGGCCATCGGCAATCTTACGGGCGGGATGGCGCACGACTTTAATAATTTGCTTGGCGTTATGGTTGGCAATCTTGATCTGCTTCTTGATCGTTTAAAGAGCAATCATGAGGCCGAGCAATTGGCGCAGGCGGCCCTTAATGCGGCTCTTCGTGGGGCCGATTTAACGCGCCGATTATTGGCATTTGCCCGTCAACAACCGCTGCAGCCTCAGCGGATCGACCTCAATAACCTCGTTGATGGTATAACTAAACTTCTTCGCCGAACGCTTGGTGAGGATATCCAAATCTCATTGCATTTTAGTCCTGATGTTTGGCCGGTGGTTGCCGATCCGGTACAGCTTGAAGCCGCGCTGACCAATTTGGCTACGAATGCGCGTGACGCCATGCCACACGGAGGTCAGCTGGTCATTTCGACGTGCAATCGGCGTCTGGATACCGACTACACAGCTGCGCATCCTGAAGTGGTTCCGGGTGATTATGCCGTGATTGAGGTTAGTGATACCGGCAGCGGCATTCCGCAAGATATTCTGGGGCGCGTCTTTGAACCTTTCTTCACGACGAAAGCCCGTGACAAAGGGACGGGCCTCGGACTTAGTATGATTTTTGGTTTTATGAAACAATCCGGTGGCCACGTCAGCGTCTATAGCGAAGTTAACAAGGGGACGACATTCCGTTTGTATTTGCCGCGCATGACAAGCAAAGGCAGCACATCTGAAGTCAGCGTGACGACGCCAAAAAATATTACGCGAGGGCATGAAACGATACTTGTGGTTGAGGACAACAGCGATGTACGCCGTGTCGTAAGCCGTCAGCTTGACGAGCTTGGCTATCACGTTTTGGAAGCGGAAGATGCCACCGCTGCCCTCGCCCTGCTGACGGAGGGGGCTCAGATTGATTTGCTGTTCACGGATATTGTGATGCCAGGTAAACTCAATGGTTTGGAACTTGCGCGGCTTGCGGTTGAGCGTTGGCCTGCCCTCAAGGTCGTTCTGACGTCAGGCTTCCCTGAAGCCCGCATTAACGGTCATGCGGACCCCATAGCCGGCACACGACTGCTGAGTAAGCCGTATCGAAAACAGGAATTGGCGCGGACTTTGCGCGAGATTCTTGAAGGCGACGAAAGCAAAAACTAATCCCCTTTAGTTTCTTAAAGTTAAATGTGACCACGTGTGGGGTTCTATGGAATCGTATAAAAAATCCATATGTTTTTATGTTGCATGCGAGTCTTTTCCAAAAATATATTTATTTCCTGCCCTATAGAGTTGTGCTTTCTAGTTATACCGTAACTAAAAAAGACACTTCGTAAAACAGTACACTCAAAACGCATTCTTTTTCTGTCTTAAAAATATGGGGCAGTGATGGGTTTAAGTCGGGGAAAATGCATCGCCTTTGTTTGGCTGGTGGTTGCTGGCCCGGTATGTATTGCCAGACCTTCGTTGGCTCTAGAAAATATTGATAATTTCGAGCTTTCGCCGGAACAATTGTTTCAGGCCACCGTTGTCTCCGCATCCAAAACGTCCGAAAAATTGATGGACGCCCCGGCGGCCATTTTCGTTTTGACGAATGAAGACATTATCCGCTCGGGTGCGACATCAATCCCCGATGCTTTGCGGCAAGTCCCGGGCGTGCAGGTGGCGCAGATTAATGCGAATAACTGGGCGGTCAGTATACGCGGCTTTAACGGCGCGCTCGCCAACAAGTTATTGGTGCTGGTGGATGGACGCGAAGTCTATGACCCCCTGTTTTCTGGTGTTTATTGGGATATTCAGGATCTTGTCCTTGAAGATATAGACCGGATTGAAGTTGTCCGCGGACCTGGCGCCAGCCTGTGGGGCGCAAATGCCGTCGACGGCGTCATCAACATCATCACCAAGAAAGCGGAGGATACGCAGGGAAATCTGCTCAGCTTCACAAATGGCAATCAGGCGCATGCGATTGTGGAAGGGCGCCATGGCGGAACGCTCGGTGATGACGGCTATTATCGCGTCTACGGCAAATACGTTAACCTGGCAGATGAAGAAACGCCATCCAATGCCAACTCGCACGATGGCCAGACAGAAGAGCGCAGTGGTTTTCGTGCGGACTGGAAAAATCCAGCCTCATCAAAAGATGATTATACCTTTCAGGGCGACGCCTATCAGAGCAACGATGGGGATTTAAGGTCGGTGCCCACGTTTACGGCGCCTTTTTCGCAACTGCAGACCGAGCATATCGGCGCGAGCGGCGGCAATATGCTGGGGCGCTGGACACATACCTTGTCCGAGGACTCGCACTTCACGCTGCAGAGCTATGCGGACTATTCTACGCGCGATCAGATTATTATTGGTGATCAACGCACGAATTTTGATGTTGATGCGCAATATGAGTTGCCGGCTCAAGGAGCCCATAAAATTATAGTGGGTGGTGGCTACCGATATAGTTTTGATGAACTCACGGCCTCACCTTACGCCAGTTTTACCAATGATGGTGAAGCCACAAATTTATTGAGTGGTTTTGTCCAAGACAAAATAACGCTAGAGCCAAAAACCTGGTTCCTAACGCTTGGCTCCAAATTCGAACATAATGATTTTACCGGCTTTGAGATTCAACCGAGTGCGCGGCTGCAATGGCAACCCGATGAAACGCAAATGGTATGGAGTTCAATTTCGCGGGCCGTCCGGACACCAAGCCGGTTGGAGCATGATCTCACCCTTAATGAAGCTGTATTGCCAGTCGCTGGCCTTCCCGCCGAACTTTTGCTGCGGCCTGACCCTGACCTTCAGAGTGAAAAGTTAGTCGCTTATGAAGTCGGGTATCGCAATCAATTAACGCCGAAAGTCTTGGTTGATCTTACGGCTTTCTATAATGACTATCAGTCTTTATCGACGCTCAGTTTTCAAACGCCGAGTTTTGCTTCTCTTCCTTTTCTTTTTCCTATTACCACCACAAACAATACGCACGGCGAAACCCACGGGTTTGAGGCTGTGACGGATTGGCGTGTGCGCGATGACCTAAAACTTTTCACGTCGTATAGTGTGTTAGCGATGCATCTTTTTGGGCCGCCGGAAAATATTGCCGTGAATTCGGAGGCGGCTCAAACGCAATCGCCGAGCCAACAGTTCAACATAGGTTCACGTTGGGATGTAACAAAGACGGTCCTGTTTGATTCCACCCTCTATTATACATCTAACCTCGCAGGTCTTCAGGTGCCCGAGTATTGGCGTTGGGATGCGCGCCTAAGCTGGAAAGTTATGGAGGGACTGCAATTTAGTCTCGTGGGACAAAATCTCCTGAACGGCGAACATCGGGAATTTTCTTCACCAACAGACGCCGCTGCTGCCGAAATCGGCCGGAGCATTTACGGAAACTTCACATGGCGTTTCTGATACGGCGACTGATCATAGCTGTTTTAATTCTGCTTTTTGCGGCAGGTATTGTTATACCGGCCCAGGCGAGCGAACCCCTGCAGTTGCATGAGCAGGAAATCAAAGCCGGGCTGCTTTACAATTTTCTAAAATACATTGAATGGCCTCCGGCTGCCATGGCACGCAGTCCATCGACAATCACGGTTTGTATTTTTGGCGATGATCCCTTTGATGGTTATCTGCAACCTATGGCTGGGCGTACGGTCAATCGCCATGAAATAGCTCTTCGCACCATTCACGATATTCATGAGGCAGGCGCTTGCCATCTCGTCTTTATCAATGCCGATGAAAAAGATCAGTGGTCCCCGCTTGTTAAATTTCTTGAGGGAAAGAACATACTCACCGTGAGTGATTTCGACGGGTTCGCGGATTCGGGTGGAATGATCGAGTTTGGCCGCAAAGACCAACACATCAGCGTTTCTCTGAATCCAGATGCCATTGCGGCGGCAGGCCTCCATGTCGAGGATCGCCTGTTGAAACTGGTTACGGTGGTGCATCCGCCTGCGCGTGGGGAGGGACGGTAACATGCGCGGTCAAACGCTCTCCATTCGTAACATTCTTTTGACCACTATCGGTGCATTGACGCTGCTTGTGACTGTGATCATCACGCAGGATATTTATGTGCAATGGCAAAAACTGACCCGGATTGAAGCGCTCAAACAAGCGACATTGCTCAGCGACCAGTTATTTAATGCAGACGAGAAATTATCTGTCGAGCGCGATATCGCATTTTCCATGCTGCATGCATCGGATAAAGAGATTCTCGATAATCTGCGCCCGCGACTCGAAAGTAGCCGGCAGGAAGTCGATCAGACTCTGCAATCAACGCTCAGAGCTTTGGAACAATACAATTTCCCGGAATTTACAGATCCATTACAGAAGAGTGAAAGTCAGTTTGCGGCTCTGCAGGGCTTACGCCAACGCATTGATACGGATATTGCGTTACCAATGGCCAATCGCGACGCGGCTCTGTCCCAACTCTGGTTTAAGGATGCAACCGCCCTTATTCGACAGACGCAAGATGTATGGATGACCTTCATCAAGCATTACACGGATGTCGACCCTTACGTCGTTCTCCACATGCAGTTCAAATATTTTCTTGGAATTATTATGGAATATTCTGGACGTGAGCGTTCGCTGATAGGCCGGCTGATCGCAGAAAATATTGACCCGACCGTACAGGAACAAGTGCAACTGCTCCAATGGCAGAGTGCGGTCGAATTGGGTTGGCGCACCAGTGAGACTCTGGCCGCTCAGGGTGGACTTAGTCCCGCCATCGACCCTTACATTAAGGATGCGAGAAGCCATTATTTCACCGTCTACGATATGGTGCGGGATATTTTTTATGTCCCCGGTGCCAAACACGGCGCGTCATATCCCATTAGCGTCGAGTTCTGGCTGGATCTGGCGTCGCAAACGACGGATTCACTTTATGCGTTAAAAGATGCAACGCTCAAGCAAACGCAAAACTATGTGGAAACGCTCGAAACGCAGGCGCGGCAATCCATTATTTATCATTTGATATTGCTCTTCTTGGCCCTCAGTCTGTGTTTATACAGTTTTCGAGTGGTTCTTTACCGCGTGGTTCGTCCTATTAAGGCCATTGTTGAAGCCCTTTTAAATGCGACGGAAGGAAAAGCCGTTGCCATCGAGCCGCCAACCTATAGTCGGCAGGACGAAATTGGAAAACTGGCTCACGTATTGCACGTTTTTCAACAAAACATCGAAGAAATCAGACGCACCAGCGATGCTTTGAGCGAGAGTGAAAAAAAATTGCAGCAATCCCAGAAAATGGAGGCCATCGGCAACCTGACCGGCGGTATGGCGCATGATTTCAATAACCTGCTCGGCATCATCATCGGTAATCTTGACCTTCTGCTTGAGAAGCAGAAGGATGACGGGGAGGCCAAACAATTATCACAATCGGCGATCGATGCCGCTTTACGCGGGGCTGATTTAACGCGGAGATTATTGGCTTTTGCGCGCAAACAGCCGTTGCAGTCGCAGCGAGTCAACGTGAATGAGCTGATTAGCGAAATTACCAAACTGCTCAGCCGGACGCTCGGCGAAAATGTTGAAATTTCACTCAATCTGATGACCAATATATGGCCGGTCGTTGTCGATCCGGTACAGCTTGAGTCCGCTCTGACCAATCTCGCAACGAACGCGCGTGATGCGATGGGGCGCGGCGGGAAACTCATGATTGTCACGGAGAACAGCCACCTTGATGCGGATTACGTTTCTCAACATCCGGACGCCGTATCAGGTGATTATGTGATGATCCTCGTCAGCGATACAGGGAGCGGTATGCCGTCAGAAATTATCAATCGTATTTTTGAACCTTTCTTCACCACGAAAGCCCGCGACAAAGGAACAGGGCTTGGACTCAGTATGGTTTTTGGCTTCATCAAGCAATCGGGTGGTCATATCAACGTCTATAGTGAAGTTGGTGCGGGTACGACTTTCCGTCTCTATCTGCCACGCGCGACGGAAGCCGCCGCAGCAACAACGCAAGGACCTGCGCCGCTGGTGGTCAAGGGTGGGCATGAAACAATATTGGTTGTTGAAGACAACGAAGCGATGCGTCGCCTTGTGACCCGTCAACTGAGCGAGCTCGGTTATCATGTGCTTGAAGCCGAAAACGCAGCGAGTGCGTTGGAATTGCTGACGACAGGTAATAAAATTGATCTTCTGTTCACGGACGTTGTCATGCCGGGCAAACTGAATGGTCTGGAATTAGCGCAACAAGCCATGGCGCGTTGGCCATCACTGAAAGTTGTTCTGACTTCAGGTTTCCCTGAAAACAAACTGAACGATCAGGAGGGATTGAAGACGGGGGGGTTGCGCTTATTGAGTAAACCCTATCGAAAAGAAGAGCTGGCACGCATTATCCGGGGAACGCTTGAGGGCAACCGTTCCTAATCAATTAAGGCCGGAATCCTTGGGCCACGAGGTAGGTCTCGGATGACTCGGCGCGGCTAGCGGCCGGTTTGACGTGCTTTGTTTTGGCAAAATGCTTTTTAAGCAGAGTGAGGATTTCTTTCTGCGCGCCGCCCTGAAAAAATTTACAGACAAAGGTCCCGTTTTCAGAAAGCACATCAATTGCAAAATGCGCTGCCATTTCTGCGAGCGCCATGATGCGAATATGATCGGTTCCTGCGTGACCCGTGGTGTTGGGCGCGAGATCGCTGAGTACGAGATCCACCCGGTCGCCGATCAGGCTTTTCAGTTTATCGGGTGCGTCATCCGCCGTGAAATCCATACACAGGATGTCGGCGCCGGGGACAGGGTCCATAGGCAATATATCGAGAGCGACAAGTTTACCGCCTTTTTTGCCAATCTTCTGAACCGTGACTTGTGTCCATCCCCCGGGTGCGGCGCCCAGATCAATGACATGCATGTTCGGTTTGAGAAGTTGAAATTTTTCATCGAGTTGCAGAAGTTTATAGGCCGCGCGCGAGCGATAACCGTCACTTTGCGCCGCCGCGACATAGGGATCGTTTAAGTGACGCTGCAGCCATTTGCGTGAGGATTCCGTGCGCCGACTTTTGGCCTTAACGCGCACAGCTTTACGACGTCGCGATTCAATGCTGCCAAGTCCGCCTTTTTTTCCGGATTGAGTCATGATCTTTTTATAGGCTATTTCTTCGGCAAACGCGATAAGGCAATGCTGGCCGCGACGACGACATTCAAACTTTCAACCCCTGTAGTCGGAATCGCTATCCGTGTCGAAAACGGATGCGCGTTGACGCCGGGGCCTTCTTCGCCGATGACCAGCAAAGCCTGTTTGGGCCATGTGAATTCGTCAATGGGTGTGCCGCCACTGTCGAGAGCGATACAGGATGTGGGGAATGATTTTAGTGATGGTCCGTATGCGAACGGTACACGCAAAACACTGCCAGCCGAAGCTTTGACCGATTTCGGTAAGAACGGATGCGCTGCCTCCTCCGTTAAAATCACGCGCGGTATGGCAAAGGCTTCGCAGCTGCGGATCAAGGCGCCAAGATTTCCGGGATCGCCAATCGGCGCCACAAGTTCGATGCCCTTGGGTTTGTAAGTTTCTAGATCTGTCGCCGTCAGTTCCGGAATGCGCGGCTGTTTAAGGACGAGAATATTATAGTGTGTGCCGAGTACATCGATCTCGTCGAACAGGGCAGCGGCAAGAACGACTTGCGTCGCTTTCGGCGCGACAGACGTAAGCTTTGGTGTCAAAACTTCGTAAGCGATTTCAAGACTTGGTTTCTGCAGAAATTCATCGATTAGTTTCTTACCGCAGAGTAAAAATAGCCCTTCCTTCTTCAATCCTTTGGCTGAAGTCAGGCTAAGCAATTTTTTGAACGTATCGTTCTGCGCGCTTTCGATCATGGGGGTAGTGTGGCCTAACTCTTTGTCACGCGCAATTGACTGCTGACGCTTCCCAATCGGGGATGACTTTTCTGGATTGGCCTGAGGTCATTAAATATGAGGTGGCTGTGGACACAAACTCGCCGAACTTTCACGCGATTTCTCAACGAGGAAGTAAGCCTTGGGCTGGCACAATCCTTTGTTGGACTGCCGTTATTGTTTCGGGGGTCAAATCCATAATGCCCGAAACAAGAGCTTCCGGGAGGAGTGCATCATGAATGGCCCAACTTAATCCAGGGATTGCCACGCTGCTGGAGCCCACCCATGAGGGCGTGGACAAATCTCGGTATTCAACTTTTTGCTCTGATGGAAAAATTGTCTCCCAATCCGCCATGATCAAGGGCGTTGGGCCGGTAGGCAGATCTACAGTTACAAGCAAGTCCAGTTTGGATGTTTGTTCAGTTGGTTGAGAGTTATTTGCGTTGGACTCTAGCGTTAATGATTCCAATGCTTTCTTTCTAACGTTTACATACTCAGACCCTCGAGTAGTGGATTCTCTTTTAGCTGCCCTGTATTGATCCAATGTTAAAAAAATTCTTTCGCGCAATTGCACGCCATCGCGTTTGCTGGCATGGATCAGAAGGGGAAACGCCGACTGATCAAACAGCAAGTGATATCTGAACGCGTTGATGGGGCGTGGAGATCTTGAAATATCCGAAGGCTCAAACATTAAATAGGACATATGAAAATCCCTAAATATTTTTCAAAAAAATGTAATGTATTATATGCAGTCGCTAATTACTTTCGCACTTAAATAAATTTATAGTTATCAATCGGTTGGCTGTGGACGCAGTCTTGCCTAACTATCCTCTGGGCCATTTTTTACGACTTTGCAGTCGTTTGGGCGTCCTCTATGCGTCTAGCCAACAAACGGGCGAACACTAAATACTGGGCTGCCTTCTGAGAATTAAGATCGTGGGCAACGCTGTGCGTTTTAGGATTTCTTATACCCTGATAAATTTCTTTGAAATTTGCATAACTCCTTTTTGATCGTTTTGACCTGATTCACTTCTATCGCGGCGACATTCCGATTGGAGAAGTTAAGGTCTAGCGGCGGCGGGTGGTAACGGGCGTGGCTGATCAAGCGCCGTGTTTCGCTGAAGAGTATATACTTCTTTCATTGCATTAAGCGTTTCTAACGCCAGGGGCAGAAGAAGAATAAGCTTGGCTGTCGTAAAAGTAACAAAGCTACGCAATTCATCGCGATTATTTCTCAGTTGGGCTTTTGTATAGCCGTGATTTTGTATAACTGCAGGCTTAGCTATGTATACAATGAGGCCAATTTCTGTGTCTTTAAAATTAATGGCATAACCACAGCCATCTGGGTAAAGAACGGCGGGCAAATCGCTCTCATGTATGGTCTCGCTAACAGGACATTCGAGCGATGCGCTCGCTATACCGCATTCTTCTGAATAAAACCGAATGAGCGTGCCGCTGTTGTCTCCATCAATATAGAGAATTTTTTCTTTTCTAAATAGATGTTTGGTCATGAAAATAACACCCCGCAATATACGAGAAACAAACTAACAGTTAAGGGCGAAGACGGGAAGGGGCTTATCAAGTGTAGTATTGCAGCGCTATTCTTCGCTTTCAAGATGGGCTGGCTGTTGACGCAGTCTTCCCCAACTAATCTCTGAGCGCAACTCTCTGCTTAACAGTGAAAGTGCAAAGAATTTCATGTTTGGGACAAAAAAGAAGTCTTTTAACTTTCGTTTTCTCGAACCTGTGTATGTGTGAGAAAAATCCTGAATATTCAGGATGGCTGGGGGACGTGGACTCGAACCACGATAAACAGAGTCAGAGTCTGTTGTCCTACCATTAGACGATCCCCCATGCGTAGGATCGTGTTTGGTAACACATGATTTCGGTTTTGTGTAGGGCTTAGGCGGCCGCAAGGAATAAAGGGCTTTTGACCGTTAGGTAGGGGTCAGCCATTGCAGGTTGGTTCCGTGATGATTGGTTTGTAACGCCTGATGCAGCGCATCAAAGACCTGTTTGATTTTATCCTCCATTTGCCACGGCGGATTGATAAGAATGAGGCCAGAGCCATTCAAACGGTCATGCCGCGTTTCTTCTTCGAAAACAAATTCGGCGCAAAGTTGTTTTGGAATGCCGGTCGCCGCCAGTGCTTCATGAAAACGCCAGATCGCCGGACGTTCTTTGATGGGGTACCAAATAAGGCATTGTCCATGTGGCCAGCGTTGATGGGTTTGCTTGATCGCTTCGACCAGATTTTCGAATTCATCAGGTTGTTCGTAGGGTGGGTCGATCAAAACCAAGCCGCGTTTTTCTTCTGGCGGCAGGAATGCACGTAGGGCCTCATAGCCGTCGCGATGATGAATATGGGCCTGTTTGTGATCGCGGAATTGCCGCCGTAGCTCGCGATAATCTTCATCGTGCAGTTCACATGCAATCAACCGGTCTTGGGATCGCAGCAGATTATAAGCAAGCAGGGGTGAGCCGGGATAATAACGGAACGCGCCCGGATTTAATTTTTGCAGTACCGCATAATAATATTCAAGCGCAGGCAACGGCGACGCCGCAAGCAATTTATAAATTCCGCCTTGCGCTTCGTTGGTTTTGGCGGCGCGCGGATCTTGCAGATCATAAAGCCCGACACCGGCATGCGTATCGAGAATACAGAATGCACCATCCTTGCTGCGCAGATGCTCGAGCAGCAGCGTCAGGACAGCATGTTTGACGACATCGCAGATATTCCCAGCATGAAAGATATGGCGATAATTCACGATTTCCGTGCCGCGCGATTTTTGTTTCGAAGGCTCCGACCCCACGTCAAAAGGGGTCCGAGTTCAACCAGTATAATTGCGGCCATAATCGCGCAACAGCCGAAAACACCCTGTATCGGCAATCTCTCATGCAGCAGCCAAACGCCGCCAATGCCGCCGAATAAAGCCTCGGAGCTCATAATAATCGCGGCATCTGCCGACGGCGTATGTTGTTGTGCGACGGCCTGCAACGTGTAGGCAATGCCGCCGGATGCAATCGCGGCATAAAGAATGGGTATCCAGGCTTGCAGCAACGTTGCCAGATTTATTTCCTCGAATACAATCGCGAGAATGAGGGCGATCGAGCCTACAAAAATGCATTGAATGAAAGAAAGCGTGAACGGTAGTTGCAGTCGCTTTGCCAATCGCCCCATCACGGTAACCTGAATCGCAAAACCAAAGGTGCAGAGCAGAACCATTCCATCACCGCGACTGAAATCAATCGCGAAATCGCTCGTCTGGCCGCCAGACAAAAGCCAAATGCCGAAAACTGACAATACGCAGGCGATTAGTGTCGGGACCAGTAAAGGCTGGCGATGAAACATACGTCCGACAAACGGCACCATGACGATATAAAGTCCGGTTAGAAAAGCTGTATGCGTAACGCTTGCGACTTTCATTCCATATTGTTGGAGAAGCACGGACAGAGAGAATGCGCCGCCGAGAATAAATAGGCGTGAGATGTTCTTTGTGTTCGCCGCCGCATGCAGACGATGAAAGCCTTTCTCGTGAATGACGAGCGGCAAAATAAAAAGGGCGGAGATAAGAAAACGCGCGGCCACAAATGTGAAGGGGCCGATATGATCAAGCGCGGTTTTCTGGGCGACGAAGCCAAAACCCCAAATCAGACCTGCGATACAAAGCGCAATGTCAGCCTGAAAACGGGTCAGATTCAATGTTAGGACTTCTTGCTCTCTTTGATCTTGCCTTCTTTGAAGACAACATGCTTGCGCACGACCGGGTCGTACTTGCTGAGCTCAAGCTTCTTGGTATTATTTTTTGGATTTTTCTTGGTCACATAAAAAAAGCCGGTGTTGGCCGAGCTTACCAATTTAATGTCGTTTTTTGACTTTGCCATGACGCGTACCTGAAATCTTTCTTGTCTGTTTGGGGCCCCTTTGGGGGCACGCATTAAGGCGCGCAATGTCCTGAAAAACAGGAGTTTTGTCAAGCTTTCCCTTGGGTCCGTGCGGGGCCGCAAAAATCATCCTTTGGGATAATGACTTAGCCGCGCAGATGGGGTAATCAAGGCCCCCGGACCGCTCCAGCCCAGGTGAATAAAGTGAAAGAATTTCTAATCCGCGCTTTTGCCGTTATCGGCCTCATCGTCACCTTGCTAACCATTCTGGGAATGGTGGTTGTTGAGCATAATAAACAAGTCGCACCCGAAGAACCTAAGACCGTTATTCTTTCGCTCGACTTCGACGAGCCCATCGTCGAGCAGAATGAGCCGTCACCACTCGACCTCGCGATGCACGAAGATACAATGCCGCTGCTTGATATTTTGCATGCGATCGACAAGGCTAAAGATGATCCAAAGGTGAAGGGTATCGTCGCACATTTCGGATCGACGCAACCATCACTAGCGCAGGCGCAGGAAATTCGCGCCGCCATTTTGCGTTTCCGTACGAGCGGCAAATTCACCTACGCTTTTGCGGCAAGCTATGGTGGTTTCGGCCTCGGCAATCGCGCCTATTATTTGGCGAGTGCGTTTGAAAATATCTGGCTGCAACCGGTAGGCTCGGTCGGTCTGACAGGCCTTGCGATCCAATCGCCATTCGGTAAAGCCGCACTCGAGAAAATCGGCGTAAGTGCCGACTTCATGCAGCGCGAAGAATACAAATCATTTATGGAAATGGCGCAGCGCGATAATTTCTCACCGCTCGTGCGCATTGAAATGCAGGCCATGCTTGAAGATTTGTCAAACCAGATCGCGGGCGGCATTGCCGAGAACCGCAATTGGGATGTCGGCCGCGTGAAACGTCTGATGGAACGCGGACCGTTTACGGATGCGGAAGCTGAGAAAGCGGGTCTCGTTACGCATCTTGGTTATGCCGATGAACTCGATAATGAAATTGAGAAGAAAGCTGGCAGTGCCGCCGTGCAAGCCGAGGTTGAGGATTACCTCATGTATCGCGATGAAGCAAAGCCAGCCAAGATCAAAGCAAAAGTCGCGCTTATCTTTGGGACTGGCCTGATTATGGATAAAGCAAGCGGCCCCGGTGACATCGGCGGCGAGCATGTGTTGGGTGCTGATACGCTTGCCAAGGCATTTGATGACGCGGCCGATGACAAGACGATCAAGGCCATTCTGTTCCGTGTCGACAGCCCCGGCGGTTCACCGGAAGCATCTGAAACCATTCGTCGTGCGCTCGTGCATGCGCAGAATAAAGGCAAACCTGTGTTTGTATCGATGGGCGAAGTGGCGGCGTCGGGCGGTTATTGGGTAGCCATGAATGCCGATTACATCGCGGCTGAGCCGGGAACTCTGACAGGTTCCATTGGCGTCGTGGGTGGTAAATTTGACCTTAGCGGCTTAATGCAGAAGGTCGGCGTCAGTATTGATACACTCAAGACGACCGAGAATGCCGGCATGTGGTCGATGAACGGCAAGTTTTCGCCTGCGCAACGCGAACGCGTCAATGCCTTGCTTGATCAAACTTACCATGCGTTTGTGAAGAACGTGTCTGAGGCGCGCAAAATTCCAATGGAGAAAATGCCCGACATCGCCAAGGGTCGTGTCTGGACGGGAGAACAGGCCATTCCTATCGGTTTAGTCGATCAACTTGGCGGCTATGATGTGACGCTAGGTGCCTTGCGCAAGAAGCTTAATCTCAGCGAGACCGATATGATGTCGCTGGAGCTGTTCCCGCCGCCCGAAACGCCGGTTGAACGCGTGATGAAACTTCTGAAAGGCTTCGGCATCGAAAGCGCCATGATCCGCTCGGCCCTCATCCAATGGCAAGGCATGCAAACGGCGTTTAGTCCTGTGTGGAGTGATATGGCAGGATTTAATAAACCTGTATCCGCACGCATGCCGGGTGCAGCGTTAGGATTGGTGCGTTAACGGATTTTAGGTTAGAGAAAAATCGAAAGCTTCTTTCGTTACTAGATCGCGCACTTTTATATTATTTTTCGATCTATCTAATCGTAATACTTGCAGGCGATTTTCCCCGATTGTGACTTGCAGAATTCGCGTATCTGCGTTCGCAGCTTGTCTCCACGCAAATCTGACGGTTGGGATCAGCCCAACTTTGTCAACCGCCTCATGTGCCAAACTTCTTATTAAAGTCGGATTTGCTCCCTCTTCAAAGATATCAGGACAGACCGCGCGCAGCGCTGTCATAAATTCGCTTGGCTCATTTTGGTAAAGGGAAGCCGCAGCCCATATAGTCTCAGCTGGCAACAATAATTTGGCGTCATGCGCTTTTTGTAATAGCTCTCTGGCTTCTAGTTTGGGTACGCAAGTACTCAGCACAAAGGCCAATGCGACCGATAATTTCCTTGAGCCCTTATTACTTTGATATTGGGTTACACAATGGCGGACGGCTTGTCCTATGTGAGTGCGTGTATCAAGCGACGCGAACCAGAGAAGGGCATTCGTTTGAGAAAAAAGATGTCCTGAAAGGTTCAGGAGAAAAATTGTTTCATCAATGTTTGAGGACTCTTCAATCTTTTTGGCTATCTTATGTTCAAACGCCAAGCGTTGTTCGCGAGTCGCAATAAAGACAAATAATTCTTCGGCGAGGTACCGCGCGCCTGATTCAGGATGATCCTGTCGAAGCACGAGAGGAGAAAAAGCTCTTACTCGATCAGCTGCATCCGTGCTGGCTAGCCAATCATGTATGCCTTTTGTAAGCCATGTGGCTAAATCTTCCGGGCTGCCGACGGATAGCTCACGTTGGCTTCTGAATCCAGAAAAGGGTTGCCCCACATCCATTATTTGATCAGTCATAATCGATTTCCTCAATAATAAGACAAGCTTAAGAATAGAAAAAGCAAACAACAAGCTTTTAATCTGCACTCATAACAATGAGTTGTTTGGTTAATCTTTAAAATGCTTCAAGCTTGCGCGCCAATAATCCCACGCGGTGAACAGCGTAATGACACCCGCGATCCACATACCAAGGTCACCAATCGTTGTCGCCGGGATGGAATCCGGTGCGTAATGGCCAACAATCAAAAATGAGAGTGCCACAATCTGAATAAAGGTTTTCCATTTCGCGAGCTGGCTCACGGGAACGCCCACGCGCACGCCAGCCAGAAATTCACGCAGGCCTGAAACAGCAACTTCGCGCAACAAAATAATAACCGCGGGGAAAATGCTGATGCCGCCGATCTGGCCGTTATAGACCAGAAGCAAAATCACGGCAGAGATCAGAAGTTTATCTGCGATGGGATCAAGAAACTGTCCGATCATCGATACCTGATTGTCGCGGCGTGCCATATAGCCGTCGAGCAAATCGGTAAATCCGGCCGCGACGAATAGCACCAACGCAACCCACGCCGCCCACGCATGGGGGATCGCCAGCAAAAGCAAAATCACCGGAATAACGATGATCCGGGAGACCGTTAGTTTATTGGCGACGGAATTGAACATATCTTTCAATTAACACGGAATAAGAGGGGAATAAAGCCGCAACAAACTGTTAGCCACGGAAGTGATCGTAAATTTTCTTGGCCACATTAAGGCTGATGCCGGGGACTTTGGTCAGATCGTCAAGTCCCGCCGCCGCCGCGGCTTTGGCCGAGCCAAAATGATGCAAAAGTGCGCGTTTGCGGGTGGCGCCAATGCTGGGCACATCTTCCAAACCCGATTGGCCAATGGCTCGAACACGTTTGGCGCGATGCGCGCCGATGGCAAAACGGTGTGCCTCGTCGCGCAAACGCTGCAGGTAATAAAGCGCGGGGTCTTCGGGTGGCAGGCTGAACGGCTCGCGACCCGGCATGAAAAAGCGTTCGCGCCCGGCGTTGCGGTCGGGGCCTTTGGCGATGCCAACGAGGACAATATCGGGCAGACCAAGTTCTTCCATAACCGCGAGGACTTTACCGAGTTGCCCCTGGCCGCCGTCGATCAGCACCAGATCCGGCCACAGGCCTGATTGGCGCGTCGTGTCTTCCTCAATCAACCGGCGGAAGCGCCGCGTCAACACTTCTTCCATCATCGCATAATCATCGCCGGCCGATGCCACGTTGCGGATATTAAATTTGCGATAGGTCTTTTTGAGGAAACCTTCCGGTCCTGCGGCGATCATTGCGCCCACCGCATTGCTGCCGGAGATGTGGGAGTTATCGTAAACCTCGATTCGCTTTGGCGCTTCGGCAAGACCAAAGATTTCAGCAACGCGGCCGAGCAGCCGCACCTGTTCCGAGCTTTCCGACAATTTGCGACCCAAAGCTTCTTTCGCATTTTTACGCGCATGTTCGATCAGGCGTTTCTTATCGCCAAGCTTTGGCACGATGAGCTCAACCTTATGCCCGGCTTGTTCTGACAAAGCTTTTTCAAGTAACGCGCTGTCTTCGGGCTTGTGGCTCAGCAACAGGGTAGGGGGTGCAGGCTTATCCGCATAAAACTGTGCAAGAAAAGCCGAGATAATTTCACTAACCGGTGCTTCTTTATCATGCAACGGATAAAAAGTACGCGCGCCATAATTGCGGCCGGAACGAAAGAAAAACACCTGCATTGCGGTTTTTCCGGCTTGCTGATGTAGGGCGATAATATCGGCGTCATCAATGCTTGCGACATTGATGCCTTGTCGCGCCTGCATGCTGGTGAGAATGCGAATGCGGTCGCGTAATTTAGCGGCACCTTCAAAATCAAGGGCATCGCTTGCGGCCTGCATCTCGGCCGCGGTCTTTTGCTGGATATCTTGACTTTTGCCTTTCAGGAAAGCACGCGCGTCATCGACTTGTTTTGCGTACTCCTCAACCGTTACTTTGGCGACGCAGGGCGCGGTGCAGCGTTTAATGTGATATTGCAGGCAAGGCCGCGTACGGTTAGCAAAAAAACTGTCGCTACAATTGCGAAGCTGGAAACCGCGCTGCAAAAGTGTGAGTGTTTCACTCACGGCTCCTGCCGATGCGAACGGCCCAAAATACCAACCTTTGCGGTTCTTACTGCCGCGATGTTTCAGAATTTGCGGAAAGTCATGATCGCGGGTGATGAGGATATAAGGATAGCTTTTATCGTCGCGCAGCAGCACGTTGAACGGTGGTATGAAACGTTGAATAAAATTGGCTTCGAGCAGCAACGCTTCGGCTTCGGTATCGGTGACGACGATTTCAAGGCTGCGCGTTTGTGCTACCATACGTTGCAGCCGGTGCGGCAAACGCGCGCGTTGGGTATAGGATGAAACCCTCTTTTTTAAATTCTTGGCCTTGCCGACATAGAGAACGGTGCCGTCTTCCGACGTCATGCGGTAAACACCGGCTTGTGACGGCATCGTCTTCAGTTGCACGCGCAAAATGGCTGCGCCAGCGTCGAATCCGCTGCGTCCACGACGAAGAAGTTTTGCAGGCGCTGTCTCGTTCATTCTCTTTATCTTCTGCTTATGGGATCTTTATCCCCGAAATCTGTGGATAAGTCTGTCAGTAAAAGTATTAAACCGCTTCATTTTGCCTCATAAATACGCATCTCCGAAGTCAGTGCCTAAGAAACAGGCAAACACATATAACTGATTGAAATAAATGCATATTATTATGGCAAGAAAATGGTTTTGGTTCCCATCTGTTCTTTTTTCCTGCTCCAGAGCCATTTTTAAGCGTGTGCTGTGAACAATCCCATGTGGCCCTGCGATAGCCCAAAAAAGGAGTCAAGCGACAAAAATCATAAATCAAATTTTTTTGGTCGCTCGAAGCTTCGACTTTTATTTTTGTAGCTTCAAATGCATCCCGCCATCAACAGAAATAATTGTGCCGGTGATAGAAGAATTTTCACAAAGAAAACGGACAGTTGCAGCCACAGTTTGAGGTATGACTCGAGCCTGTAAGGGGGTCGACGCGACGAGCTTTTCAAAATGTTCGTCCGATTGGCGCGCGTTGGGTAGGACCGCACCAAGGGCAATCCCGTTGACCCGAACCCGCGGCGCAAACCGCAAAGCCATATCGAGGGTTAAATCCCGCAACTCTTTCTTACTTTGGTTGTAGGCGCTGAAGCCTGGGGTGGATGGATCGGCGTCGAGGAGATTAAGGATAGTGTTTGTCTGGCCCGGAGGGGCCTGCCGGTAAAACGCCTCGCTTAAAATCCGCGGCGCATCAAGATTGATGGCTTTGTGGTGGCGGCCATCCGCGTCATGCTCATCTGCCTCAAACAGGCTGGCGTTGTTCACAAGCACATGAATGGGACCGAGCACATCGACGAGCGATGGAATGAGGTCTTCGGTTGGCTTCGTTTTTGATAAATCAATTTCAGCGAGACAAGCCTTGCGGCCGAGCGTCTGTATCTCACCCGCAAGTTGTTGGGCATCATCCCCTGAGTTGTTGTAATGGATGATGATGTCCCAGCCGGCATCGGCGAGTTCCAATGCAATCACACGACCAATACGTTTGGCCCCCCCGGTGACAAGGGCCCATTTATTTATGTGGGCGGAGTTCATGATTTCTGCCGTGTGCGACAGATTTCGATACCGGTGCCGGCGGTTCCGGTAAAAATCTCCAGCTTTTCAATACGTACGCGCGCTTTTTGAATACGCGGATCGCGGAAACAAAATTCAATGATGACCTCGGCGACGGATTCCAGCAGAGGGATATGCCCCAGTTGAGGCAGCTCATTTCTGATGAAATCGTAGATAGGCTCGTAGTCAAGGGTATGATCGAGTTTCTTCTCGGCCAGATTGCGAAAATGGTGTCGTGCATCCGCTTCGACTTCTACATTAATCATAACCGGCTGTGCCTTCTTCGTTTCCGCTTCATAAATTCCGACGCGAAGTTCGGTTTTACAATCACGCAGGAAAATACGAATACAATCGGTCTTGCTTCCCTCGCTCATTCGCCGCCTGCTTTCTTGCGTTTTGGAATGCCAACAAGTGCCGAGATCACGCCATGCCAGGTACGGATTTCCTGTTCGGTCATTTCGGCGCGTTGTAGCATGTTCTGCAAACTACGCGTCATCGTCGGACGCATGTCTTTGGTCACAAAAAATCCCGCTTCGTCCAGTTCGGTTTCAAGCCGGTGATAGAAGTTCAGATATTCCTCGCGTGTCGCCGGACGGCTGCTTGCCATGTGCAGTTGGTTCGGCGGCGTCTGATCTTGCGCCTGATACCACTCATAACCGATCAACAACACCGCCTGCGCGAGATTGAGCGACGCAAATTCAGGGTTGAGTGGAATGGTAATTTTGGCATTCGCGAGCACGACATGATCATTCACTAATCCCGTGCGTTCGCGGCCAAACATGACGCCGACTTTTTGGCCTTCATTTATACGCTTCCCCATATCCGGGATGGCCGCGCGCGGCGTCATAATCCGATTGATCATGTCATGTGTACGCGATGTGGTCGCGTAGACGTAGTTGAGGTCAGCGATTGCGGTATGAACCGTGTCAAATATTTTGGCGTTGATAAGAATGTCGTCGGCACCCGATGATGCCGCCTGCATACGTTCTTGCAATTCATCATGCAGCGGCCATGGGTCGCGCGGATCAACAATGCGCAGTTCCGTGAGCCCACAATTCATCATTGCGCGCGCCGTCATGCCGATATTTTCGACCAGCTGCGGTTCAACCAGAATGATGGCGGGTGACGGCTTCATTTGCTTAAAATCAGCTTTCAATATCTGGACGGCTTATGTTGTTTACCCTATGATCCGTCTTTCCTCTAGGACCTCAGGAATACACGATGTCGAGCAATGTGATCAAAAAGATTCTGACCGCGCCGGTTTATGACGTGGCCATAGAATCGCCGCTTGACCCGGCGCCGGGGCTTTCGGCCCGTCTTGGCAGCACAATCTGGCTGAAACGTGAGGATTTGCAGCCGATTTTCTCGTTCAAGCTGCGCGGGGCCTACACCAAAATTATGACCCTCGACGCTAAAACGCGGCGTCGCGGCGTTATCACGGCCTCGGCCGGTAATCATGCCCAAGGTGTCGCGCTTGCGGCCAAGAAGCTCAAGATCAAGGCGGTGATCGTTATGACGCTGACGACGCCGGAGATCAAGATCAAGGCCGTGCAAAATCTTGGCGGTGAAGTTGTACTGCATGGTGATGCGTTGAGCGATGCGTTCGCGCATGCGCTTGAAATTGCGGAAAAGAAAAATCTGACTTTCATTCATCCCTTTGATGACATCGATGTTATCGCTGGCCAGGGCACAATCGGTATGGAAGTGCTGCGCCAGCATTCCGCGCCGATCGAGGCGATCTTTGTTCCCGTCGGCGGCGGCGGTCTGATTTCCGGTATCGCGAGCTATGTCAAATTTCTGAGGCCCGATATTAAAATCATCGGCGTTGAGCCGGATGATGCCGATAGTATGTACCAGGCGCTGAAAGCCAAGAAGCGCGTCGATCTGCATCAAGTCGGGTTGTTTGCCGATGGCGTCGCTGTGCGTATGGTAGGTGAAGAAACATTCCGTATCGCGCGTGAATACGTCGATGAAGTGATCCGCGTCGATACCGATGAGATTTGCGCCGCGATCAAGGATATTTTTACCGATACACGTTCAATTGCCGAACCCGCGGGCGCCTTAGGTGTTGCGGGCATCAAAAAGTACGTCGAGAAGCATGGTCCGCGCACGGAGAAGGGTAGCCTCATCGCGATTGTGTCCGGCGCCAATATCAACTTCGATCGCCTACGTCATGTCGCCGAACGCACGGCGACGGGTGAAAAACGCGAGATGCTGCTTGCCGTCGAGATGCCGGAAACACCGGGCGCGTTGCTCAAATTCTGCGGATTACTGGGTAAGCGCAGCATCACCGAATTTAACTATCGCTATTTTGCCAATAAAGAAGCGCACATTTTTGTCGGCATTCAGGTGAAGGATTACAACGAAGAAGGCAAAGCTTTCCGCGATAAACTCGAAGGCCATGGCTTCCCTGCGCTCGATATGACCGAGAACGAATTGGCCAAAGAACATATCCGCTATATGGTCGGTGGCCGGCCGCCTAAACTGAAGGATGAAGTGCTTTATCGCTTCGAATTTCCAGAACGGCCTGGTGCGTTGCTGCGGTTTCTGACGTCGCTCAGCCACAGCTGGAATATCAGCCTGTTTCATTACCGTAATCACGGCGCCGCGTACGGGCGCGTGCTCATGGGACTGCAGGTGCCGAAGGCCGAGCGCAAGAAGCTGGAAGAGTATATCACCAAAACCGGCTTTATCGCCTGTGATGAAACCAACAATCCGGCCTACCGGACATTCTTGAAAGGCTGAATTTTAGTCTTTCTTCTTCTCGATACATTCTTCCGGCGTAAGGCCGAGTTTGCTTAACATCGCGATTAGGATGTTGTTCTGAGATTCGAGGTGATAGAGGATGGTTTCGATTTCCTCTTCAGCTTTTACGTTTACGTCCAAATCGTAATCGGCGCGCGCCTCGGCGTGTTTGCCTTGAATGTTTTGGCCGACCATAATCAGCGGCATCAGCAAAAGTTGAATAAGGTTTGAGATAAAAAGCCAAAAAACAAAACCCATCGGCGGATCAAACTGCAATTCTTTTGGCGCCAATAAATTCCATCCCAGCCAGATTGCCGTCCAGAAAAATATGATTAGAAAAAAACCCATCGTGCCAACATGCTCGGTAATCCATACCGCGAGCTGGTCAAGCTTGCTGGCTTTGGCAACCGTTTCTTTATAAATATTACGCGGTTTCTTGCGCTGTTTGCGAAATTCCTCGAGTGTCAGGGGTGCAAAGTTTTTATGAGCTGTGTTCATCTATCTTCTCCGCCAGGTCGTACCGGAAGGGCCATCTTCAAGAATGACGCCTTGAGCTTCCAGCGCATCACGGATGCGGTCAGCCTCGGAAAATTTTTTGGCCTTGCGTGCGGCGAGGCGTGCGGCGATTTGGGATTCAATTTCGACTTCGGTAGGGCCTGATTGATTGGCGGGTTGCCATTTGGACCAGGCTTCCGGGTCTTGTTGCAGCAAACCGAGTGCATCGCCGGCTGCGAGGAGCTGTGCCTTGATTGATGTTTGAGAAATCGGTGAATTACGATTTAACAGAGTCACCAGTTCATCAATATACGCTATCGCTTGCGGTGTATTAAGGTCATCAAGCAAAGCATCTTCGACAGGTTTTGCTATTTCTTCGGATGTCACTTGCACTGCCGTCGCGGCACGCAAGGCGCCATACCACCGATCAAGTTTCGCTTTCGCATTTTCCAACGCTTCGATCGAAAAATCCAGCGGTTGTCGGTAATGGGCTGTGATGAGGGCCAGGCGTAATGCCTCGCCAGGTGCTTTCGTGAGTAATTGCCGGACCGTAAAAAAGTTTCCGAGCGATTTCGACATTTTGTCACTGTTAATCTCAAGAAAGCCGTTATGCATCCAGTAATGCGCAAGTGGCGCGTTATCATGTGCGCAGCGGCTTTGCGCGATTTCGTTTTCATGATGTGGGAAAATCAAATCAAGGCCACCCCCGTGAATATCGAACGTGGTGCCGAGATGTTCTTTGGCCATCGCCGAGCATTCGATGTGCCAGCCGGGGCGGCCGCGACCCCACGGACTGTCCCAGCCCGGCTGATCGGATGCGCTTGGTTTCCACAACACAAAATCGGCGGCGTCTTTCTTGTACGGTGCTACATCCACACGCGCGCCAGCGATGAGCTCGTCACGTGGACGCCGCGATAATTCACCATAATTTTTCATCGACGGTACGTTGAATAGCACGTGGCTTTCCGCCACATAGGCGTGGTCCTTGTCGATCAGTTTCTGGATCATTGCGATCATCTGGCCGATATGTTGGGTCGCGCGTGGTTCGATATCTGGGGATAGAGCATTCAGTGCTGCCATATCGGCATGATAGGCTTCGGTCGTGCGTTTCGTGATGCTGTCGATCGGCTCGCCACTTTCTTTCGCCTTCGCCATAATCTTGTCGTCGACGTCGGTGATATTGCGCACATAGGTTACATGCTTCTCACCATAAATTCTCCGCAGCAACCGATAGAGCGTATCGAACACAACAACCGGCCGTGCATTGCCAAGATGCGCGAAGTCATAAACCGTCGGTCCGCACACATATACGCGAACGTTGTTTGCATCAATCGGTTTGAACTCTTCTTTTTTGCGCGAGAGCGTGTTGTAGATCTGCAAACTACTCATGCGGTCTTACCCGCCAGCAAATCAATCGCGCGTGTAGGCCCTATCATCGGCAGCAGCGTTTTCATCTCCGGCCCGTGTTCCATGCCCGTTAGGGCGAGCCGCAAGGGCATAAACAGTTCTTTGCCTTTGCGGCCAGTTTTGGTTTTTACGGCGTTGGTCCATTCACTCCAGCTATTCAGGTCCCAGGGTGTTGCCGGGAGAAGACTCGCTGCAGCCGTCACAAAATCGGGTTCAGTAATCGTTGGCGTGAGAGGCCCATGCACGACCTGCCACCATTGCTTTACATCGCTGAGTTTCTCGAGATTGGCGCGGATCGCAATCCAAAAGGCCTCGTTGATATCGCCAAGTTCCATTGCCTTTAAGCGTTCGCGCACGCTCTCAAACGGCGTCAAATGCAGGATTTTCGCGTTAAGCGTCTTCAGATCTTCGAGATCAAATTTTGGTGTTGAGTGCGAAATCTTTGCGAGATCAAATTCCTGCGCCAATTCATCAAGCGTCAAACGCGGCATAATTGGGTCGGACGTACCAAGTTTCGCGAGCAACGCGTTAATCGCCATCGGTTCGATCTCCATCTCATCACGCATGCTTGAAATGCTAAGCGTGCCGAGGCGCTTGCTCATCTCGATGCCGCTCGCGCTCACGATCAACGGAAAATGCGCGAATACCGGAACAGATTTGTCCGTCATCGCTTGCCAGATTTGAATCTGCACGGCCGTATTGGTGACGTGATCCTCGCCGCGGATAATGTGTGTGGTCAAAAAATCGACGTCGTCGACGACAGAGCAGAAAGTATAAAGCGGCACCCCATCTTCGCGCACCAGAACCGGATCCGATAATGCTGCCGCCGGAAAAGTTTTCGTGCCCTGCACCACATCATTCCATGTGACATCGCCGGGGTTAAGTTTGAAACGCCAATGTGGTTTTTTACCTTGTGCGAGAAGGTCTCTGATTTCATCCGCGCTCAGTTTCAACGCGCCACGATCATAAACCGGTGGCAATCCGCGGCCCAACTGCGTTTTACGTTTGAGGTCAAGCTCAGCTTGCGTTTCGAAGCATGGATAAACTCGTCCGGATTTTTTGAGCTGTTCCAGAACTTCACTGTAACGGTCGAGCCGGTTCGATTGCCGCCCGAAATTGTCCCAGGTGAGGCCGAGCCAAGTGAGATCACGCTGAATTGCTTCAGCAAAAGCTTCGGTCGACCGCTCACGGTCAGTGTCATCAAGTCGCAGCATAAACGTGCCGCCGTGTTTTTTGGCGAATAACCAGTTGAAAAGAGCCGCGCGGATATTGCCAATATGCAGCAATCCGGTGGGGGAGGGGGCGATGCGAACGGTAATGGTCATCTGATTGTTTTAGCAGGATTTTTTGCCATGTATAGAGATCGTCCTTTTTTCAATTAGCGCAGGCCAAAACTGTATCGGAAACGGATTTATTCGGGCCGCCATTAACCAGAATAAAGAACTGATACGGAAAATAATTTTTCCCATTGTGAACCCATGCCTTTGAGCGAAACGTCAAAGCTTCATTAACTGTATGGCTCCTATGGAAGGGATATCGACTTCTATCAGGAGTGGGACATGAATGCTGTGACCTTTGATCATCAGATAGACAGACCTGTAGCGGTTGACTCTTTTCGACGTCCGCGCGTTCTTGTCGTCGAAGATGATATTTTTGTTTTATCGTTTTTAAAAGACAGTTTCATGGATGATGGCTATGAGGTTGTAGATGCCTGTAATCTAGAGGAGGCCCTTGCATCCTTGGATGAAAATATCTTTGATTTTATTTCTACCGATTGGAACTTAAAAAACAATCATGACGGAGAAGGCCGTCGGGTCGTTGAACGTGCCTTTCAGCAAAACCCAAATGCGGTGGTCGCGATATTGACGGGCACCCCATTTCAGATTGATGTTAAGGTAGATTTTCCTGATCTTTCGGAAAGTCAGCGGCAGACTTTACAAGTGTTTGCCAAACCAATTAATCAAACCCACGAAATTGAGAGATTTTTCAGCCAGGGAGTTGCGAGACCTGACCCGAGAATTACTGTCGCGGCGTCTTCGAATATATCTCCCGCAAAAGGTCCGCCTTGACGGATGTTTCTACCCCCTTACTTGCCCGCTTCCATGCACGCGATATTGATAGGTCGTCAATTCTTCGAGACCCACGGGTCCGCGTGCGTGAAGTTTTCCTGTAGCGATACCGATCTCAGCGCCTTTGCCGAATTCACCACCATCCGCAAACTGGGTTGAGGCGTTATGCAGCACAATGGCGCTGTCGACATGGCGTAGAAAATAATCCGCTGCTTCGGCATCTTCGGTAACAATCGCATCGGTGTGTTGCGAGCCATATTGATTGATGAAACCCACGGCGCCTTGAACGTCGGGCACAATGGCTACGGCAATGATCGGTGCCAAAAATTCAAGGCCGTAATCGCTTGCACTTGCAAGCTTTAACAGCGGTTGATTGGGCAGAAGCGACCCAAAGTCTACGCCGGATTCTTTGCCGGGCCCGCGTACTTCACATCCAGCCTGGAGAAGCGCCGCGATAATATCTTTACCGAGGCTCGCAGCGATATTTTTGTGCAGCAGCAGGCATTCCGTCGCACCGCAAATCGATGTACGTCGCATTTTGGCATTGACGGTAATCGCAACAGCTTTTGCCGCATTAGCTTTTGCGTCGATGTAGGTGTGACAGATGCCATCCAGGTGACTGAAGACGGGAATCCGGCTTTCATCGCGCACGCGGGCGATCAGTGATTTACCCCCGCGCGGGATAATCACGTCGACATATTTATCGAGTGTTAGAAGTGCGCCCACCAAAGTGCGTTCGCCAGAAGGCAGCGTCTGAACCGCATCGTGGGGCAAGCCCGCTTTCACCAATGCATCTTGAACAATACCAATGAGCACGCGAACGCTGTTCCAGCTGTCACTGCCCCCCCGCAGAATGCAGGCATTGCCGGATTTCAGGCACAAGGCGGCTGCGTCAACCGCGACATTGGGCCGTGCTTCGAAAATAATACCAATCACGCCAATTGGTACCGCGCGTTTTTCGATGCGCAATCCATTGGGACGTGTTGTGGTTTCAAGTAACTGCCCGACCGGCTCGGGCAACGATTGAATAACATTCAGGCTTTGGATAATCGCGTCGAGCCGTTTGTCGTCAAGCATCAACCGGTCAATAAGGACATCCGTCATGCCGTTGGCGCGTGCCGCCGTAACATCCTGTTTGTTTGCAGCAAGAATGGTTGGTTTGGCGGCTTTCAATCCATCAATAATCGCCGTAATGGCCGCATTTTTCTGCGTTGCCGTCGTTTGCGCGAGTTGTGCTGCTGCCGCACGCGCTTGCTGTCCAAGTTGTTCAAGAGGGTTATTCATGATTGACCCGATGCAGTTGATCGTAATGAATGAAAACAGGTTGTTGTTTTTTGCCTAAGGCTTGACGCAAGGCGGCGGCATCATAGCGCGCGACGCCGATGGCCAGAGCTTTACCCTTCTCGTCGATAATCTGCACCAGATCGCCCTTACCGAAGAGACCGGATATTTTTGTAAGGCCGACGGGCAAAAGACTAAGCGCCTGATCGGGCTTCCGCATCATGTCAGCAAGACATGCGTTGGCGGTTACGGTTGCGGGTGCTTTATTCACTTCACTGGCCAGCCAGCGTTTCACGGCATTGCGTTTGCCGGGCAGGGGCATCACGGTTGTGCCAATCGCTTCGTCCCGTAAAAGGCGCGCGATAACTTTGGCTTCACTGGCCGATGCAATATGCGTACGAATGCCGAGCGCGGCCATTTTTTTGGCGACGGCCAGTTTGCTGCTCATGCCGCCGCGACCGGTTTTGGATTTACCTCTTACGTCACCCGGCACGCCTTTCTTTTTAACCCAGTCGATGAGTGAGATAATGGTGGCGCCTTTTTCATCGGGGGCGCGATCGTAAACGCCACCAACATGTGACAGAATAATAAGCCGGTCGGCATTGACCATACCGGCGAGCAGGCCGGCGAGCTCATCATTATCCGTGAACATCAGTTCATCGACCGTGACGCTGTCATTCTCATTCACAATTGGTAGAACATGTGGTTGCTTTTGCATGCCTGCAAAAAGGTTCGTCATATATTTGTGATGGGCGCGGCTGCGAAAATCCTGTTTCGTCAACAACACCTGTGCCGCCAGCAACCCGTGTTTCGTAAGCAAATCCTGATAGAGCGTAATCAGCCGCGCCTGACCGAGGCTGGCCAGAATTTGCCGTTCAACGACGGCATCGCAATGCTGCAATGGCTTGTTCTTTTTAACGAGCGCGCGTCCGGTTCCCATAGCCCCGGACGAGACCAGAATAACCTGATGTCCGGCTTGTTTGAGTGTGGCCAGTTCCGCCACCAACCCTTCCAGCAATTTGGCATTGGGCATGCCATCACTGCCGCCAAGCGCTGCGGTACCAATTTTAATAACCAGATTATGCTTCATATTTGCCATAACGACTGTGATTTTGCCTTATTTCCGTTTAAACTAGCATAGCTCTTATAATCAACAATTTGAAGAAAAGACATGACTTTCCCCCTTTTCGCTGATGTCAAAAAGCCGGATTTTCGGCCCGAAGCCGGTAAGAAATTCGTCCTCAAATCGGATTTCAAACCCGCCGGCGATCAGCCGCAGGCGATTGCCGCGCTAACGCAAGGCCTAGAAAAAGGTGAGCGTGATCAGGTTCTGCTTGGCGTTACCGGTTCCGGTAAAACATTTACCGTGGCGCAGGTGATTGAAAAATTACAGCGACCCGCCCTTATCTTGGCGCCAAACAAAACCCTTGCGGCGCAATTGTACGGGGAGATGAAAACTTTTTTCCCTGACAATGCCGTCGAATATTTCGTCAGCTATTACGATTATTATCAGCCTGAAGCCTATGTGCCGAAGACGGATACCTATATTGAAAAAGACGCGATGATCAACGAGCAGATCGATCGCATGCGCCACGCTGCGACGCGCGCGCTGCTCGAACGCGACGATGTGATCATCGTTGCGTCCGTCTCCTGTATCTACGGCATTGGTTCGGTCGAAACTTATCAGGAAATGGTGTTGACGCTCACGAAAGGGCAAGTCATTGAACGCGAGCAACTCCTTACCGCGCTGGTGGAGTTACAATACAAACGTAACGAGATTGCCTTCGGACGCGGTTATTTTCGTGTTCGCGGCGATACGATTGAAATCTTTCCCGCTCACTTGGAAGACCGCGCTTGGCGCCTCGTCATGTTTGGCGACGAGATCGAGCAGATCGTCGAGATTGACCCGCTGACCGGCGAGAAGGGCGCCACGCTTGATGCCGTTAAAGTTTATGCCAACAGCCATTATGTGACGCCGAAACCGACATTGAACCAGGCCGCTGAAAGAATCAAAGTCGATTTAAAGATACGTCTCGCGGAATTGTTGGCTCAGGGTAAATTGCTTGAGGAACAACGTCTTCGCGAACGCACGACATTTGATCTCGAGATGATCGCGGCGACCGGCAGTTGTTCGGGCATTGAAAATTATTCCCGTTACCTTACGGGCAGACCCCCGGGTGCTGCGCCGCCGACTTTGTTTGAATATCTACCGGAAAATTGCCTGCATTTTGTCGATGAAAGTCACGTGATGATCGGCCAATTGCTCGGTATGTACAAGGGCGACTATGCGCGCAAATCGACGCTTGCCGAATATGGGTTTCGTTTGCCGTCCTGCGTCGATAATCGTCCATTGAAATTCGAGGAATGGGACGCGATGCGCCCGCAGACGGTGTTTGTCTCGGCGACGCCCGGTCCACGGGAGTTGGAGCGTACCGGCGGCGTGTTCGTTGAGCAGGTCGTGCGTCCGACTGGCCTGATGGATCCGCCCGTGATCATTCGCCCCACCGAAAAACAGGTGGACGATCTGCTGTTCGAAGTGCGCGAAACGGTCAAGAAGGGTCTGCGCGTTCTGGTTACGACGCTCACCAAAAAAATGGCTGAAGCGCTGACGGAATATATGACCGAAGCCAATGTGAAGGTGCGCTATATCCACTCCGACGTTGAAACGCTCGAGCGGATCGAGATTATCCGCGATTTGCGGCTCGGTGTTTACGATGTGCTGGTTGGCATCAATCTGCTGCGCGAAGGGCTCGATATTCCTGAATGTGGCCTTGTGGCCATTCTCGATGCCGATAAGGAAGGCTATCTCCGTTCACGCACGTCCTTGATCCAGACCATTGGTCGTGCCGCACGTAACGTTGATGGCAAAGCCATTTTGTATGCCGATCGCATTACCGGCAGTATGCATGCCGCGATTGATGAAACCAATCGCCGCCGTGAGAAGCAGAAGATATATAATGCCGAAAATGGCATCACGCCCGAGACCATAAAAAAATCAATCGGCGATATTTTGGCGTCGGTCTATGAGCGCGATCATCTCACAGTGCAGGCAGGTCTCGCCAATGAACTTTCACTTGCGGGCAAAGATTTACGCGGCCATCTGCGTGATCTTGAAAAACGGATGAAACAGGCGGCCAGTGATCTGGAATTTGAAGAGGCCGGCCGTCTGCGCGATGAAATTCGTCGCCTTGAAGCGATGGAACTTGAGATCGTAACGATGGGTTCGATTACGACTGAGAAAAAGCCCCGCAAGCGGATGGGAAAGAAATAAGGACAACAGTCCGAAGGCCTTATTACGCCAACGCTATCTTTGGTCTTCAGTTTAGCTGGCGTTGTAGGGTGGCCGATGCAGACCTGTGGGGGAGAGCGTAAAAATTTCGACGCCGGTTTCGGTGACGCCGACGGAATGTTCAAACTGGGCTGAGAGCGATTTATCTTTTGTGACCGCTGTCCAGCCGTCGCTGAGGATTTTGGTGTCATATTTCCCGGCGTTGATCATCGGTTCAACCGTAAAGATCATACCCGGTCTTAGGACTTCGCCTTCACCGGGACGACCGTAATGCAGGATCGAAGGTGCTGTGTGGAAAATACGCCCCACACCGTGGCCACAGAAATCACGCACCACTGAAAAACGTGCGGCTTCGGCATGTTGCTGGATGGCGTGACCGATATCGCCGGTTGTTGCACCGGGTTTAATTACTTCAATACCCTTCATCATCGCTTCGTAGGTCACATCCACAAGGCGGCGCGCCTTGAGGCTGACTTTATCGCCAACAAAAAACATGCGGCTGTTATCACCATGCCACCCGTCGAGAAGGACGGTCACGTCGATATTCGTAATATCGCCATTTTCCAACCGCTTGTCGCCCGGAATGCCGTGACAGACGACGTGATTGACCGAAATACATGTCGCGCGCGGATAGCCACGATAGCCGAGTGGTGCCGACGTTGCCCCATGATCGCGCGTGAATTGATCGCAGAGATCATCAAGATCGCCGGTGCGGGCTCCGGGTACGACATAGGGCGTAATGAAATCGAGAACCTCGGCACCCAGCTTCCCGGCACGACGCATGGCGGCAAAATCCTCCGGCCCATGCAGTTCGATGGAGGTAATATCGTCGGTGTCGATCGAATCTTGCATATCAGCTCTACGTTACGGAAATCCGCCGGGTTTCATTTGCATGAAGGTGGTGGGCGATTGTTGCGAGGCGGCCGCAAGCATCGATTGTCCATAATCGGTTGGTGCGCGGCTTGATGAACTCTTTTCCGCCATCAGTAAGTTGTTGAGAATGCCGGGGAGTCCTCCATCGCGAACCTCGCCGCTGCGGATGCCTTCATCCTGCCGGGCTTTCGGACCCCAAAAAAGTTCGGTGACGCGGGTGTCGCCGCCTTTTTTCTTTTTCTTCTTGGTGAGGGGTAGGCCCGTCAGTTCATCCACTTCTTCTTTTGCGTTTGGATCTTCCCATTTGCATTCCTGCCAGTTCACGGACAGAAAATTCTGAATCGCGCTCGACATAAAAGGCAGGTTGATCAGCAATTCGCGAAACATCGCGGCGGCGCTGAAAATGGCGGCCTCTTCAAGTTTTTTAACCTCGGCCTTTTGTTCGTCGGTCTTCATACCTTTGCGGGCGGCCATAACCGGAACCATGCAGTTGTCTTTCAGACGCTTGGCCCAATCGCCCGCCTGCGCGGAACGTTCGGTTTCGCCATTTTCTTTATAGAGATCGGCCATGGTGCGGAGCCTTTTGACAAGGCACTCCGACCAGTACCACCAGTCATTAAAGGGCGCGCGTTCGCTATAACTTTTGCTCATCGTCAGTCATCGGCTCAAAGGGCACGGCATTCAGGATGCCTTCCGTATATTTGGCCGTAATTTGATTTGTTTACAAGAGGGCCGCAACCGGGATTTATCCCAATGATAGTGGGTCTTTTTAATCGACCCGTCCGGCGGAGCGGAGGAATTGGCTGTTCTTATCGGCCCAGCGGCGTTGGGTTTCGTCGTGGCGGCGTGGTTCGCTACTGCGGACAAGGGCTTCACGAGGACGGCGGCTGTCGCCTGTTTGTTCGCGCTCAAGAAGGTTTTGCAGAACTTCGGGCAAACGACCATGTTCCGGGAAGCCGCTGCCGACACCTTCTTGCTCATTCCCCATAGGGCCGCGGAAAAGTTCGTCCGCCAGACGTCCAGCGCATTTGCTGTGCCATGACGATTTCAGCAATTTTTGCATATCGGTCGATAGTTCAGGTAATTGATCGAGCGTATCGCGTAAGAGAACGGTCAACCCGGCGATAACGCGTTCATCATGATAGGCCACTTCAGCCAGGGATTCGGTTGGTGTGTCGACCTCATCCGTCAGTGCATGAATGCGGCGCAAGAGATTAACAGTTTTAGCGTTTTTTTCCTGCCGCTCATGGTCCGCTATGAAAACATCTTCGTGGGGCGGCTTGCTGTAGACGTGGACGCAGGTTGTCAGCCGGTCGATAACGACTTGGGCCCAATCGAGCCATTCCTGATGAGATGGTTTCTGTATAACGTCGTCCATATTTCAGAACCTCTGAAATAAACATCCGAACCAGATTCTATTATAAGTTGAATGACGCGTTTTTACAAGAAATAGCGGGAGAAATTAACCTTGTTAACCAAATGAAGTATAAGGGGAACATAAAGAAGTTGCCCAAGACAGGTCATTCGTGCGGGCGCATGCTTTATCCGCGGTGAGTTCGCTGGTGCAGCAAATGATCGGCAAGCACGCAGGCCATCATCGCCTCACCAACCGGAACAGCACGAATCCCAACGCACGGATCGTGACGGCCCTTCGTGGTTATCTCAGTATTCTTGCCGTGAATATCGATTGTCTTCTTTGGACTAAGGATTGAGCTCGTCGGCTTAACGGCAAAACGCGCGACAATATCTTGTCCCGTTGAAATGCCGCCCAGAATGCCGCCGGCATGATTGGACAGAAATTTTGGTTTGCCTTGAGTGCCGGCGCGCATTTCATCGGCGTTGTTCTCGCCGGTTAATTCAGCTGAAGCAAAGCCATCGCCGATTTCAACGCCTTTGACGGCATTGATCGACATCATCGCGCGCGCAAGATCGCTGTCGAGCTTGTCGTAAACAGGTTCACCTAAGCCGGCCGGAACGCCCGTCGCCACCACTTCGATAATGGCGCCTGCCGAAGATCCTTGCTTGCGGATTTTTTCAAGATAATCAGCCCATGTTGCGGCCGCTTTTTTATCGGGGCAGAAAAACGGATTGCTGTTCACGTCTTTCCAGTTCCAGTTCTCGCGATCAATTTTCTTGGAACCAATCTGAATGACGGCGCCGCGAATGGTAATTTTGGAGCCGAGGATTTTACGTGCGACGGCCCCCGCCGCGACACGGCAGGCCGTTTCACGTGCGGACGAACGGCCCCCGCCGCGATAATCGCGAATGCCGTACTTGACCTGATACGTGTAGTCGGCGTGGCCAGGGCGGAATTTGTTTTTTATATCATCGTAGTCTTTCGAGCGCGTATCGGTATTTTCGATGACGATGCTGATCGGCGCGCCCGTGGTTACGCCTTCGAAAGTGCCGGACAAGATTTTAACCTGGTCCGCCTCTTTGCGTTGGGTCGTAAATTTGGATTGGCCCGGACGGCGACGATCCATCCACGGCTGAATATCAGCTTCGGTGAGAGGAATAAGCGGTGGACAGCCGTCAATCACCACGCCAATTGCCGGCCCGTGGCTTTCACCCCAGGTGGTAAAACGAAAAAGCGTACCGAAGCTATTGCTGGCCATAGATCACGCTTTGGCTGTTGCATTCATATTTGTCATGAGGTCCGCCAATTGCTGGGTTTCATCAACCGCGATCATGCCGACATTATGATAGCCAGCATCGACATGCAGCACTTCGCCGCTCACGCCGGTACCGAGGTCGCTGAGGAGATAAAGTGCCGAATGACCGACTTCCAATGTTGTGACGTTGCGTTTCAAGGGTGCGTTAATCTCATTCCATTTCAAAATGTAACGGAAGTCGCCAATACCGCTTGCGGCCAATGTCTTGATTGGTCCCGCTGAAATCGCATTGACGCGGATGTTGTTACCGCCGAGATCAACCGAAAGATATTTTACGCTGGCTTCCAGCGCTGCCTTCGCGACACCCATCACATTGTAATGCGGCATCACGCGTTCGGCGCCGAGATAGCTGAGTGTCAGCAAACTGCCGCCGTTTGGCATCATCGGCACGGCGCGTTTGCAGATTGCCGTAAACGAATAACAGGAAATATCCATCGTATGCAAAAAGTTGGCACGTGTCGTGTCGACATACAGCCCGTCGAGTTCGTTTTTGTCCGAGAAGGCGATGCAGTGAACGACAAAGTCGAGCGTGCCCCATTTTTCTTTGAGTGTTGCAAACAGTTGGTCCATGCTGCCTTCATGCGTGACGTCGCACGGCAAGACGATTTTGGAACCGACGGATTCGGCCAAAGGCACGACACGTTTCTGCAGCGCTTCTCCTTGGTAGGTGAAGGCCAATTCGGCGCCATGGGCCGCCATAACGCTGGCGATACCCCAGGCGATAGATCGGTCATTGGCGACGCCCATGATCAGGCCGCGCTTGCCGGCCATTAATGGACCCGTTAACGGGGCCGATGCGACGGAAGGGGAACTCATAAAAAAACCTCATCAAGAATGAACAAAGTCCAATCTACACGATTGATTTGATGAATCAAATCGCTTTGAGTGGGTGGCTTTTCGCCTCTTGCTGCCGTCAAGGGCGGCGGCTATAACCCCGGACTGCTTCCGGGTAGCACCGGAGAGGGTAAGTCATATAAACTGCCTGTAATTGTGGCGGCCGTAGCTCAGTTGGTAGAGCTCTCGGTTGTGGTCCGAGTTGTCGCGGGTTCGAGTCCCGTCGGTCGCCCCATTACATATGTTAGGCTTCCTGTGACATGTCCCATCCTTCCGCGTCCTCGATAAACGACCCAAGCCTGTGGCTTGATGTTTTTCCTTTTCCAAAACCCGATGACAATAAATACACGCGCGGCTCGGCATTGATATGTGGTGGTGCGGTGATGACGGGCGCCACTCGTCTGGGTGCGCGCGCCGCACAACGCATCGGAGCAGGGCTTGTGACATTAGCAGCCCCTTCCTCAGCGGTACCGATTTATGCGGAAGCTTTGGAGAGTGTGATCGTTCGTCCCGCTGATACGATCAAGGACTGGAAAGACCTACTCGTGGATCCAAAAAGAAATGCCGTGTTGATCGGGCCCGGCTTAGGAATTGGTAAGGCGCAAGCTGACTATGTGCTTGCCGCATTGGAAATCAAAAAATTATGTGTGCTCGATGCCGATGCGCTGAGTAATTTTGCCGAGAGGCCGGATGATCTCATTTCAAAACTTCACGATCGTTGCGTACTCACACCCCATGAAGGTGAATTCGCGCGACTGTTTGGCTCAAAAATAGATGTCGCCGACAGGATCGCACGCGCACGTAAAGCGGCGGCACTTTCCGGATGCGTTGTTTTACTCAAAGGCAGTGAAACGGTGATTGCTGATCCGAATGGTTCTACGGTTATCAATACAAATGCGCCGCCATCGCTCGCGACGGCGGGCTCCGGCGATGTGCTGGCCGGAATCATTTTGGGATTGCTTGCGCAGAATATGCCGGTGTTTGTGGCGACAGCAGCAGCGGCCTGGATCCACGGCAAAGCCGCCGCCGATTTCGGCCCCGGCCTTATTGCCGAAGACCTTGTGGCCCGGATTCCCGCGGTTTTGCGAGGCTTGTCAGACGCGGCAAAACGGGTGTAGGTTTTTAGCTGTATACGGCGCTTAGGCTTAGCTGTTACGTAATAGAAATGGTTGGCCTGTCGCGGAAATTTCATCCCGAGGTATCTCATGTTGAAAGCGCTTTCGAATCCGTATTCGGTCGAAGAAGGAGCCAAATATCGCCGCGCGGCGGGTGGCTCGATGGTCGAAACGGCTGAAGTCCTCGAAGTCGGTCGCGACAAAATGGGGATCCCGCACGTGCGTTTTTATCTGCGCGTTGCATGTGGCACGACCGGCGCCGCGCTCGAACAGCGCACGCTTGCCCTCGATACATTTTATGCGCGTTATCGGGAACGGGTTTACCCATAAAATCCACCTTGACAAAAGTGATGTAAAAGTGATACACTCCATGACGTAATGAATATGGAGGATTAAAAGGCCATGCCAACTCTTAACCCACGCTTGAATGTTACGTTCCAGCCGGAGACGGTTGCTATGCTTACCCAGATTGCGAAGCGTGAAGGAAAGTCGATTGCCAGTTTAACTAAGGAACTGGTCTTGGATGCCCTTGAGCGGCGGGAAGATATAGCCCTTTCTTTGCTCGCCGAACGTCGAGAGAAAGAGCAAAAAGGCAAAAAACTCTATTCCCATGCCGAGGCTTGGCGCTAAAACACACCATGTACACGCTTCGCTATTATGAGCAGGTGATTAAGAAAGATATTCCGTCTTTACCAAAGACGATGCGAATCCGAATTCAGAAAGCCCTTGAACAACGCTTGACGCTTGATCCCGTTGGTTTTGGCAAACCTCTCCAACATAGCCTTAAGGGGTATCGTCGCTTACGGGTTGGCGATTATCGCGTTGTTTATAAAATTGATCCGATCAAACAATATATCGATATCGTTGCTATTGATCATCGCAAGGATGTTTACGAAGGATTTTAACCTGTCGCTTTAAGCGCTGCAGTGTTTTCGCGCTGAAATTCTGGAACGAGGTTCTCAAGTTTTTCAATCGCCGCGGTTTCCGTGGAGCCGGCCTGCAATTGTGTCGCGAAAGTGCTCAGCGTTTGTTGCAACTCGGGCAGTCCAATCGTGTTCGACTTGGCAAGTTTTACGCCGTCAGCGGCCGAGGGAATAAGCTCTTCGGCTTCCGAAAATAATTCTTCATGCAATTTTTCGCCGGGGCGTAAGCCGGTATACGTAATCTGAATGTCTTCCTCGGGTTTCAAGCCGGCGAGGCGAATGATTTGTCGCGCGAGGTCAGCAATTTTTACAGGTTGACCCATATCAAGCACCAAAACCTTGCCCCGTTGATCGCCGGGGCGTACGCCGAGGGTCGACGCTTGCAGCACAAGCTCAACCGCCTCGCGAACCGTCATGAAATAGCGCGTGATATCGGGGTGTGTGACGGTGAGCGGGCCGCCTTTTGCAAGTTGTTCTTGAAAACGCGGCACAACCGAACCGGTTGATCCCAACACGTTGCCAAAACGCACCGTGATAAAGCGCGTGGTTTGTGAGGACAGATCAAGCGCCTGACAATACATCTCCGCGAGACGTTTGGTGGCGCCCATGACGCTCGATGGATGCACGGCTTTATCGGTCGAGATCAGGACCATCGCCGCGACGTTGGCTTTGGCCGCGCAGTCTGCGACCAAACGTGTGCCGTGGACATTCGTCAAAATGGCTTCGCGCGCATTTTCCTCGGCAATCGGCACATGCTTAATCGCGGCGGCGTGGAAAACCAGGTCGGGCTTTTCGTCACGGAAAACTTGATCAAGTCTTACGGCATCGCGCACATCAGCAATAATCGCGCGTGTGCTTTGATAGGGGAAGGTTTCGCGCACTTCCATTTCAATCTTGTAGAGATTGAACTCGCTAAACTCGAGCAAGATCAGATGTTGCGGTTCAAGTGCGGCGATCTGTCTTACCAATTCCGCGCCGATCGTACCGCCTGCGCCCGTCACCAAAACACGCCTCCCTTTAACGAGTGAGCGAATTTCCTGCCGGTTAAGTTTAATTTCGGGGCGACCCAAGAGATCTTCGAGCACAATCGGTTGATCGCGCATCGTGAGTGTGGCGGCGACATCATTCCGCAATTCTGTAAGTGCGGGCAGGCGCGACAGGCTCAGGCCGAGGGCAGCCGATTGTTCAAGCAATTGTGCGACCAGTGAACCGTTAAAGCGCGTAATGGCGCGCGTCAGAACCAGGCGGCTCGGCGCTTTATCGCGGCTACGCAGTTTTTCGATGATCCCAGGTAATTCCTCAACGGTACCGAGTACATCCACGCCGTGGATCGAGCGGCCGACGCGCTTGTTGTTTTCGCCAACGATGCCGACGACATTAAACGGCGCTTGCGGGTTCGAACTTACCGCGCGCATGAACAAATCGGCTTCGTCGCCTGCGCCGACGAGCAGAACATTCACGCGGCCGCCGCCCGAACGTTCCCATAGCGCGCTGAGGCGGCGCTCGCGCAACACACGGAATGCCATACGCGATCCGCCAAGCCCGGCCATAAGAATAAACCAGGCGATAAACGGAACCGTACGGGGTATGCCTTCAAGGCGTGTCGTGAGGAAGGCGAGGATGACAAAGGCGACGACAGCAATCGTCGCCGCACGCAGAATTTCAACGAGATCGCGCAGCGACGCGAAAGCCCATATGCTGCGATACAATCCACTTATCCAGAATACAGACGCGCAGGTCAGAACGAACAAAAGAAGAGAAACGCTGACCGCGCCGAGCGGGAGCGACGCCATGTCATTGCCCATGCGCAGATAGAGCGCGAGCGTAAAGGCAATCCCCGCCATGACGATGTCATGGACGAAAGCGAGTGAGCGGCGGCTGAGGCGAAACGGGATCATGCCCCCGTTTTATGCATTTTCCATAGCAGAATGGCAACGGTCGTAATGGCCAGTTCTAGCCCTAATCCGGGATATGTCACGGCAATCAGGGCCGAGCTGATCAGCCCTAAATTGCTGATAATAATCCAGCAAACAACAATATCATGCCGCCCGACAGCCTGCGTCGCGCGTTGATAAAAATGCTGACGGTGGGCTTGCCATATTTTCTCGCCGTGGAGGGCGCGCGTGATAATCGTGATTCCGCTATCCGCAAGGTAATAAAGCGGCAGGATCAGGGCGGGGATTAGATACCCCTTCACGGCGAGAGAGATCAGTAGAAATCCGGTCAGGAAACCGAGAGGCACGCTGCCGACATCGCCGAGAAAGATTTTTGCCGGATACCAGTTGAGCGCAAGAAATCCTAAGCATGCGCCTGTCAGGACCAGTGTCAGAATGGAAAGGAATGGATCGTCGATACTGATGGCGGTCATCACAAGGCATGTGCCGGTCGCGATTGTGATTGTTTCCGTGCCGGTAATGCCGTCGATGCCATCCATAAAATTATAGAGATTCATAAACCACGCCCAGCCGACGATCATCAGCGTACGGTCGAGCCAGAAAGGCAATCCGCCACCAAACAAAGTGTCCGCAGATGTAAAAGTTAGGCTGCCAAGGCACGCCGCAAAAATATGCAAGCTAAGGCGTTTTAATGCGCTTACGCCCTTCCGGTCATCAAGCCATGACACACAGGCGAGGATCAGAACGCCGGCGATGATTCCCATGTCATTCGCGAGATTGTGTTGCAGCTTTGCGGTCAGCAACATGCCGGGGATCAGAATAATCAGGAGTGCCCAGCCGCCCCCGCGTGGGACTGGCATCGTGTGCGAGCTGCGTTCGTTGGGGTGATCAAGGAGGGCACGTTTTACCAGAACGCCGCGTATCCAGAGTGTCAGACCCAAGGCAAGAACAAGGGTGAGTGAGATCAGGGCGGTCGATGATAAAAGGTTTTCGCTCATGCAAAGTCAGGATCAACCAGATCGCGGAGGTAAGCGGCGTATTCCGTCTTGCCCATTTCATCGGCAAGTTTCAGCACATGCTTGGTGTCGATATAACCGCGCGCGTAGGCGATTTCTTCCGGACAGCCAATTTTCAAACCCTGACGTTGTTCGATAATGCGCACGAAATCGGCAGCGGTGCCGAGGGATTCATGCGTGCCGGTATCGAGCCATGCATAACCACGGCCGAGCCGTATAACTTCAAGCTTTTTCTGCTGCAGATAGGCGCGATTGAGGTCGGTAACCTCAAGCTCACCGCGGGCGGAAGGTTTAAGGTTTTTGGCAATGTCGACAACATTATTGTCGTAGAAATAAAGTCCAGTTACGGCCCATTTGGACGGCGGATTTTTCGGTTTCTCGATAATTTCGATGGGCTCGCCCTTATCGTTATAATCGACAACGCCATAACGTTCGGGGTTTGCCACCCGGTAACCGAAAACGGTCGCCCCGGTTTTTTTCTTCGCCGCTTGCGGCAGCAATTCTTGCAGACCCTGACCATAATAAAGATTGTCACCCAAAATCATCGCGACATTATCGTTACCGATGAACGACCGACCGATGATGAAAGCCTCAGCCAGTCCGTTCGGCTTCGCTTGTTCGGCATAGCTGATATTGATACCCCATTGTTTGCCATCGCCGAGTAAGTCGCGGAACAAAGGCACATCGCGCGGCGTACTGATCAGAAGAAAATCGCGAATGCCCGACAGCATGATCGTCGACAGCGGATAATAAATCATCGGCTTGTCGTAAATGGGCATCAACTGTTTGCTGATCGCGCGCGTGGCGGGGTAAAGGCGCGTGCCACTGCCGCCCGCGAGGATAATGCCTTTTTTCGTCGTCATGCGGTTTTTCTCCTGTCGCGCATAAGAATATGCATAGCTTCGGCAAGCCCGTCACGCCACGCATTTTGCGCAATACCATAAATACGCAGGATTTTACTGCAATCCAACACGGAATAAGCCGGCCGGGGAGCGAAACCTGGGAAGTCGGATGTGAGCGCCGGAAGAATCGTCGGCCGCCGTGTCGTGTGGGGCGCATAGGCATCCATAATTGCCTGCACAAATTCCAGTCGCGTCGCCGGTGGTGCGCCGCAAAGATGAAAGGTGCCGAAGCCGTTCGATTTTCCACGCAGAATGGCATCGGTCATAACAACAAGAGCTTTTGCAACATCTTGCGCCGCGGTGGGGCCGGATTTTTGATCAGTGACGATTTTTAATTCATCGCGCGTATCGAGCGCATGCAAGGTGCGCGTCAAAAGATTGGTCCCAAAGGCGCTGAACACTGACGATGTGCGCAGAATGACGTGCCACGGATGCGAATGACGCACAGCTTCTTCGCCCATCATTTTGCTGTCGCCGTAAACACTTAAAGGATCAACTTCATCATCTTCACCGTACGGCGTATTGCGACCCTCGCCATCGAAAACATAATCGGTGGAAAGATGGATCAAGGGAATATCCGCTACTGAACATTGTGCCGCGAGATTGGCCGGCGCATCGAAGTTGGCTGCGATCGCTTGCGGCCGATCGGTTTCGCATTTATCCACGGCGGTCATCGCCGCGGCATTAATCACAATATTCGGTTTAAAATTACGGATCGCGCTTTGCACGACGCCATGATTGGTAATGTCACATTCGCTGCGTCCATAGGCGGCGAGTTCCCAATCGGCGGGCAGGGGTTGTGCGCGCAAAGCCAAGCCGATTTGCCCGCCTGCGCCCAGAAGCATGATGCGCTTGGCGGCCATAGGTTAGGTGTTTCCTGCAGGAAGTTGACCGAGCCGCTGGCCGCTATATTTGCGTTTCTGAATGGTGTCGCACCAGTCGCGGTTTTGCAGATACCAATTCACGGTTTTGCGCAAGCCCTCAGGCAATGTCATGCGCGGGCTCCAGCCCAATTCTTTTTTCAGTTTCGAGAAATCCATTGCATAACGTTCATCATGACCGGGGCGGTCGGTGACGAACGTCATCAAGTTTTTGTGCGGACGATGCGGTGATTGCGGCAACGCTTCATCGAGTAAGGAGCAAAGCTCCTC
>Ga0206921_10006_pt1 | contig 67450 bp, 67 predicted proteins | sample Alteio_BWOrgHeat_66_FD_152930 | JGI IMG/M metagenome (GOLD analysis project Ga0206921, IMG submission 152930) | Enriched cells from forest soil in Barre Woods Harvard Forest LTER site, Petersham, Massachusetts, United States -... | ecosystem: Environmental > Terrestrial > Soil > Temperate forest >...
TGGCCTGAATGGCAGCACCTTCCAGTTTGCCGAGGTCTTCAAAGGTGAACATCAAGCTTTTGATTTTTTCGGCTGAATCACGGTTGCGCTCTTCGAGCGCCGTCATGAATTTGCTCTCGCTGCTGCGGTCGAGATTGTTGAAAATTTCGGCCATCGATTCATGCGGATCGCGGCGATTGGTACGCGCAAGATTGTTCATGAACTCATTGCGCAAGGTACGTTCGATATCATCCAGCACGTCTTTTTGTACGGACTCCATGCGCAACATCCGGGTGATGACTTCCATTGCAAAGCTTTCTGGAAGTTGAGACAGAACACGCGCGGCGTGGTCGGGTTTCACTTTGGAAATAACAACGGCAACGGTTTGTGGGTATTCATTCTTCAAGAAGGCCGCAAGAACAGCTTCGTTTACGTTCGCGAGTTTATCCCACATGGTACGACCAGCGGGGCCGCGGATATCTTCCATAATGTTACCGACGCGAGATTTATCGAGTACTTTCATCAACAAACGTTCGGTGGATTCCAGGGTGCCGCTTGCGCCGCCCGAAGACGACATCTGTTCCGCAAATTCAATGAATAGTTTTTCAACGAGGTTGGAGCTGACATTGCCGAGGTTAGCCATAACCTGCGACAACTCTTTGATCTCGTCGTCATTCATGTGCGAGAAAACGCGTGCCGCATATTCTTCGCCGAGCGACAGGATGAACAATGCGGCTTTCTCGGCGCCGGAGAGAGATTTTACGTCTTCGCGAATACGAATGGCGGCCATGACCTAATACTCCTACCGAGACTCTTGATACATCCAGTTACGCAGGATGGCGACGGCTTCATCAGGATGCTTGTCGACAATTTCACCAACTTTGCGCAGCGATGAGGCTTTAACGCGGCCTTCAACGCGTGAGATGTCGATCATGCGCTCGATTTCAGATTCTGTTTCAGATGGTCCTTCAATCGCTCCGCCACCGCTTGGCGCGGGGAGTTGAGCTGTGCCGCCGCCGTAGCTTGCGCCAGCGAGCAGGCCTTGCTGATCACCGCCGACATTGCCGGCTGTATCAAGAACGCGCTTCAGGATCGGGCGTACGACGAGCAGTACAACCAGAAGACCGATGAGCGACAGGATGAGTGTCTCAACCGCATGGAACAGGTCGGCCTTCGGCACGCCCATCAGCAAGCCAGGGTCGCTGCCCACATCTTTCGGCGCTTCGCCTTGAACGAACTTCATGTTGGCGACTTCGATCGTATCGCCGCGGTTGGCGTCAAAATTAACCGCCGATGCTACAAGATCGTCAATTTTCTTCATTTCCTCTTCGCTGCGCGGCTGATAAGTGGTGTTGCCCTTATCGTCGGGCGCGCTGTAGGTGCCATCAACAACCACGGCAACCGACAGACGTTTTACCTGACCGCCTTCACGTGTCTGATTGCGAACCGTTTTATTGATCTCGTAATTGATGGTTTCTTCGCTGTGAGAATTCTTGTTGTTGTTACTGGTGTTGCTATTGGCAATTTGCGCGGGGTTAGACGGAAGGTTGTTTGCGACCGAAACAGGGCCACCGCCGCCGCTGCCACCTTCTGCGGTCGAAGATTCTTCGCTCGTGCTCTGTGTTGAGCGGACAACCTGGCTTTCAGGATCGAATATTTCAGAGCTTGTCGTGATGCGATCGAAATCAAGATCGGCCGAAACCTGGGCGCGTACTTTTCCATAACCTAAAGTCTGCGCGAGTAAATCTTCAATTTTACGCGCCTGTGCTTGTTCAAATTCGAGACGCATATCATCGGCATTGTCCGCGCCGCCGTTGGCGCCATTGCCGACAGGACGTGCGAGCAAGTTACCGCGATCATCGACGATCGAGATTTGGTTTGGCTGTAATTGAGGAACAGAGGCGGCTATGAGGTGCTGGATCGCTGCAATTTGTTCGCGCGCGAGAACCGCACCACCGCGTGTTTTTATAAAGATGCTTGCCGTCGCTGTTTGTGTGCCGTGGCTAAACAACTCACGTTGGGGCAATACCAAATGAACGCGCGCGGTTTGAATGGGGTTCATCGAACTGATCGTCCGCGCCAATTCACCTTCGAGTGCCCGCAGGTGATTAATGCTTTGCACGAAGCTGGTTGTGCCAAAACCTTCTTTTTGGTCAAAAATTTCGTAACCGACCGAGCCGCCTTTAGGTAAACCGTCAGCGGCCATCATCATGCGAAGCTTTCCAACTTGGTCGGACGGTACGCGGATGAGGCTGCCACTCGAGTCAACTTCGTAAGGAACTTTTGATGCTTCCAGTTTTTGCACGATGGCGCTGGAATCTTGCTGATCGAGCTCGGTGTAAAGCAGTGCGAGCGGTGATGCGGTAATGCGTGTTGTAATGAAACCGAAGAAACCAAGAAGACTGAAAGTTACGATCGCGATAGCGACCAATCGCATAGGGCCAAGATTACGAAGCGTTTGGAGAAAAGCATTCACGGTTCGATACTCCTGTTTTAGCGACGGATGAGGTCCCGAATGGGCTCTCGGTAACGGGTCTTCGGTCTTAACCAGTTGCGGCAGAAAATGCCTACTGGCGTTATTATTGGTTAAAGACTTACGCCCTCTTTATGAAGATTAACTTAATAAACCCGGCAATTCTTGCCGGTAGTACTAATTTTTGTGTTTTATGGGTAACAGATAAAAGGAGAGAAAAATCAGTACATTACGAAACCGGAATGGCTTCGTTAACCATACCCCTATCGTCTTAAAGCGATTCTTGGATAGTTTACAACCCCCAATTGTTCGTATGCTGTGGATAAAGTTCACGTAAGGAGTTCGTTGTGTCTTTCCATATAGGTCTTGATATCGGCGGCACCAAAACCGCCGGCGCCGTTTTTGATGCCAATGGCCGCGAAATCGCTCAAACTCTTCTGCCAACACCGGGCACATACCTGGATTTGTTGAAGACATGCGCACATATCGTCGATCAGCTTGATAACAAGTGCGGGCAACATGCGTCGGTAGGTGTCGGGGTACCGGGCGCGGTTGATCAAAGCACTGGCACCGTTCCTTTTACCGGCAATACGCCGTCACTGTCGGGTCAGCCGCTGCAAAAAGATTTGGAAAAGCTTCTCGCGCGTCCCGTGCGGCTCGCGAATGACGCCGATTGTGCGGCGTTATCGGAAGCTGTGGACGGTGCGGGTGCCGGGTATAAAACAGTCTTCGGTCTTATTATGGGGACGGGCGTGGGTGGTGGTTTTGTCGTGAATGGTGAGGTTGTCGAAGGCGCAAACGGGCTAACCGGCGAGTTCGGACATATCGTCGTGCCGTTCCGTGAAGCATCTGACGGTCCGATCGTGACTTGTATATGTGGCCAGCACGGATGCATCGATAAATCGATCAGCGGTCTGGCATTGGCGCGGCTGCATGAAACACGCGGGGGTCAAAAAATCGATGCGACGCAAATCGCGGATCTTGCGCGACAAGGGGACGCCAAAGCCAAACACACACTCGATCAATTTTATACAGTGGTCGCCAAGGCGATGGTCGTTGTGATCTACACTTTTGATCCGGAAATCATCGTCGTGAGCGGCGGCCTTAGCCAATTACCGGGTATGTGTGATGAAGTGCCAAAGCGCTGGGGCCAATATGCCGCGTGCAAAAATCCCAAAACCAAATTCGTCGCCGCCAAGCACGGCGCAATGAGTGGCCTCCGCGGCGCAGCTTGGGTTGGTAAAAACTAAACTTACGCGCCGGCAACAAAAGCCGCTTGCGGCACAAAGCTGTGATTAAGAACGACAACATCCGCTTCATAGCCGGGCAGTAACTTACCGAGCCTGTTGTCCAAGCCAAGGAATGCGGCGGGATAGCTGGAAGCCATGCGCAAAACTTCCTCAATCGCGATGCCAAGTTTAACGCAATTCTGCACCGCATCACTGATTGTAATGGATGACCCTGCGAGCTTGCCTTCGTTGTTCACGCAGCGGCCTTTCTCAACGCGAACCGTTTCATCATACAGCTTGAACGTCTGGGGTTTATCACTCGCCGCTGGCGGCATTGCGTCGCTAACGAGAAAAAGTTTGCCCGGCGGTTTTGCGGTAAGCGCGCGGCTCACAAGTTCAGGACTGACGTGAAAGCCGTCGATGATAATACCGCACCAACTGCCAGGATCGCCAAGCGCGGTATCGGCAGGTGTCACAGTCTCACCACCCGGTTTGCCCATGCCGTTGAACAAATGCGTAAAGCCGGTGGCTCCGGCCTTCAGCGCGCCACGAATTTGATCCGGCGTTGCGCTGGTGTGTCCGAGCGAGATGATAATGTCTTGCTGACGCAGAATTTTGATTTGATCCGGTGGCACGCATTCGGGCGCAACCGTCATCAGCATCACTTCGTCGGCGGGATGATGGTAAAGCTGTAAATCACTCTGCGTGATGCCACGAATATAGTCGGCCTTGTGAACGCCGCGGCGTTCGAGCCCTAGATGCGGGCCTTCAATATGAATGCCGAGAATATTCTTGCATGTTTTTCGCGCCGTACGCATCGCCGCGATGGCTTGTGCGGTGATTTCCGGGCGATCGGTAATGAAGGTCGGGAGGAGGCGGGTCGTACCGAATGTCTGATGCGCTTTGGCAATGGCAACACAGGCTTCGCCGGTCGGCGTATTGTTGAAAAGGATATTCGCGCCCCCATTCACCTGCGCATCGATAAAGCCGGGGGCCAAAATATGCTCGGGATATGATTTTTTGTTGGTGTCGGCGGGGGCTTTGCGGTTCGCGACAATATCCAAAATTTTGCCGTCTTTGATGAGTAAGGCATGGCCTTCGACCATAGCCTCGCTGGTAAAGATGGTTGCATCACAAAGGGCGGTTATCATTTATCTGTCCTAAAGCATCATCTCTTGCGCGTACCCGCTTGATTCTATATGCCTATTACCACCCCAAGCACGAAAGGAGGATGCCATGTCTCAAGCGACCGCGAAAGATCAAAAACCGCAGGTTCAGCTCGGCTGGAAAGCCGCTGACTTTCGGTTAAAGGGCACGGACGGCAAACCCTATACGCTCGGCGATGCGCGTGGTCCAAAGGGGTTGATTGTGATGTTCATTTGCAACCATTGCCCCTATGTCATCGGCGCACTCGATCGCATCCTCCGTGATGTGACGGAATTGAAGGCGCTTGGCATCGGCGCGATTGGCGTTAATGCGAATGATCCCCTGACCTATCCGGACGATAGCTTTGAGAATATGCAAAAACTGGCAGCCGCAAAGCATTTCCCGTTCCCCTATGTCCTTGACGAAACACAGGATGTGGCGCGCGCCTATGACGCTGTTTGTACGCCTGAATTTTATGGGTTTGATGCGAACCTGAAACTGGCCTATCACGGACGCATCGATGCCGGGGGCCGGAATAATCCGCCACCTGGCAGTAAGCGTGAACTTTTCGAAGCGATGAAGCTGATTGCTGAAACCGGACAAGGTCCGGCCGAGCAGCACAACAGTGTAGGTTGTTCAATTAAATGGAAGCGTTGAGAAAATGACAGAGCATAATTTCCTAGAAGAAATCGAAGAAGATTTTCAGCGTCAGAAACTGGAAGCGTTGTGGAAGCGTTACGGCAATCTGGTTATCGCCGGAGCGGGTCTGATCGTGCTTGGCACGGCGATTATCACCGCAGCGCATTCCTGGCGCGCGGAAGGCAATCAGAAAGCCACGGCGGGATTGATCACCATCATCAATGCGCCGGGAAGTGATCAGGTGAAGCAAATTGACCAGCTGGAAGCCTTCGTCCAGCAAAACCATGGCAAGGCGCAGGCCGCCTTTGCGCAATTACATGCGGCATCGCTCGCAGCGCAACGCGGCGATAAAGATCAAGCCGTCAAATTTTATGATGCTTTGGCTAGCGACAGCAGCGCGGACGCCGCGTTTCGTCAGCTCGCCGATCTGATGGCGGTTCAGGTTCAACTTGATACCGGCACGCCGGCTGTTTTGGAAAAGCGTTTGCAACCCTTATTGGCTGAGAATGCGCCGTGGCGTTTCACCGCTATGGAATATTCTGGTTATCTCGCACTGCGTGAAGGCAACAAGCCTAAAGCCAAGCAGATCTTTACGGAATTGGCGCAAAATGCCTCCGCGCCAAAAACGCTCAACGAACGCGCCGTCGATATGTTGCGATATGTCAGTGAGTAAAAGACGAGGATCGTTGCCATGAAAAACATCTCCCTTCTTCATGTGCTGGCGGTCGTGGTTCTGCTCACAACCTTTGTGGCGTGCGATAAAGAAAACAAAATCGGCTCGACGGTCAAGGGAACGCGCATTGCGGTTCTTGAAAACGCAAAAGGCGTTCAGCCTGACAAAGATGTACAGGATCAGAAGCCGCAACTCTCCGAACCACTCGCAAATAAAAACTGGCCGCAGGTTGGCTATGACACGGCGCATGTGCTTCCGAATGCGAATGTTGCCTCTCATCCTCAGGAGGTTTGGCGTTCGTATACGGGCGGCTCATCAGAATCTGATTTCAAACTTCTGGCGCGCCCGGTTGTTTCTGATGGCCACGTGTTTACGATGGGTGCCGATGGCCTCGTGCGCGCATTCGATACCAAGTATGGCGACAAGCTTTGGGAATTTGATACGACCCCGGAAGACAGTGATGAAGGTGCTATTGGCGGCGGCGTTGGTGTTGAGGGCGATACCGTCTATGCGACCACGGGCTTTGGCGAAGTCGTTGCCCTTGGCGTATCGGACGGCCATTTGAAGTGGCGGCATAAGTTGATTAACCCGCTGCGTGCCGCGCCGACGATTGCCGATGGTCGCGTCTATGTTGTCAGTATCGATAATGAGCTTCAAGCGCTCGATGCGAATACAGGCGAGCCGCTATGGCACCATAACGGCATCGCGGAAAGCGCAACTCTTCTCGGTGCTTCCAATCCTGCGGTTGTGGGCGACAGTGTTATTATCGCTTACAGCTCCGGCGAAATTTTCAATTTGCGCGCTGAAAATGGCCGCGCGTCATGGAATTATGCACTGACAATGCCGGCGCAGGTTGGTGCATTACCGGCGATTGCCGATATCCGGGGGTTGCCGGTGATTGATCGCGGCCGGGTTTATGCTGTGAGCCACAGCGGCCGCATGGCAGCAATTGACCAACGCACCGGCGACCGCGCATGGGAAGCGGATATCGGCGGCATCGATACGCCGGTTGTATCGGGTGATACCGTTTTTGTTTTATCGAGCGATAATCATGTGATCGCGCTCACGCGCGAAAGCGGTCGGGTTATCTGGACGCATGAGTTGCAACGTTATGAAGACCCGGACGACCACGATTCCGATCCTGTGCTCTGGACCGGTCCGGTGTTGGCGGGCAATCGCCTATGGCTTAGCAATTCATTAAAGCAACTGGTGGCTTTTTCGCCAGATGATGGTCATCAGTCCGATGTCATCGAGCTTACCTGGCCTTCCGCTATTCCGCCCGTTGTCGCCGACGGTACATTTTATATCCTGACCGACGGCGGTTACCTTGAGGCGTTGAGATAGTCCCATGACTTTCACTGTTGCCATTGCAGGCCGACCGAATGTCGGAAAATCGACCCTGTTCAATCGTTTGATCGGGCGTTCGATGGCGCTTGTCAGCGACGAGCCCGGCGTCACACGCGACTGGCGTGAGGGGCAGGGCAGTCTGTTCGATCTCACATTCCGTCTTCTCGATACGGCGGGCCTCGAAGATGTCCGTGCCAAAGGCAGCCTGTCAGCGCGCACGGCAGCGCAGACTAAAACGGCGTTGGAACAGACGAATGTCATTCTCCTCGTCGTTGATGGCCGTGCTGGACTGACACCAGACGATAAAGTGATTGCGCGTGAAGTGCGCAAGACCGGCAAGCCTATTATTCTCGTCGCGAACAAATGCGAAGGCTCTTATCTGCCGGAAGCGTTCGATGAAACAGCGGCGCTTGGCTTCGGCGATCCCATCCCTGTTTCTGCCTCGCATGGCGAAGGTTTGATCGAATTGCATGACGCGTTGTGCAAATATATTGAACCCTCTCAACAAGACGAACCCGCGGCGAGCGAGGATGAAGAAGAAAAGCATCTGCTCGTTGCTGTCGTCGGTCGTCCGAATGCGGGTAAGTCGACATTGATCAATCAACTGATCGGTGAGGATCGTTTGCTGACAGGGCCGGAGCCAGGTCTGACGCGCGACGCAATCCCGATTGCCTGGAATTATAAAGGCAGGCCCGTCCGGCTTGTCGACACCGCCGGGTTGCGCCGTCGCGCACGTGTGACCGAAAAGCTGGAGAAAATGAGCGGCCATGAATCACTACGCGCCATTCGTCTCGCGCACGTCGTCATTCTCGTGATCGACGCCAACCAGCCATTTGATAAGCAGGATCTCACAATTGCGCATCATGTCATTGAAGAAGGCCGCGCGTTGGTTGTTGCCGTCAACAAATGGGATGCCGTCGAACACAAACGTGACGTCACAAAACTTATTCAGGTCAAAGCCGAAGTTTCGCTTGCGCAGGTCGCCGGTCTGCCGCTGGTTCAGATATCGGCGTTGAAGGCCGAAGGGCTTGATGCGCTTATGAAAGCGGTGATGAATATATACGCGACGTGGAACAAGCGCGTTTCGACGGGACAGCTCAATCGCTGGCTCGAAAAGATGGAAGACAATCATCCGCCGCCGATTACGTCTAACCGCCGCATCAAACTACGTTACATGACGCAGGTCAAAAGCCGGCCGCCGACTTTCTCGTTGTGGGTCAATAAACCCGTCGATCTCCCGGAAAGCTATTTGCGTTTCCTGACGCATGGTTTGCGCGATACGTTCGGTTTGGCGGGCGTGCCGATCCGTTGGCAGATGAAGAAAAGTGAAAATCCGTATTTGGAAGAAAAGCGGGCTGATCCTAATCAGGAAAAACCGCGGCTCGGTAAATCACGTCATCAAATTAAATATGACAAAAATTACAAAAAACCGGGCAAGAAAAAGCCGAAGAGCAAAGGCTCAAGCGTAAGACTTGGTAAAAAAGCTGCGGCTAATAACAGACGGAAGTAGTCAGTTATGTGTGGTTGAGACCGCTTGGCGCTGTAACCCTTATAAGGGCAGGCGTGGTCTTTAATCCAAGCATGTTGTCAATCTCATCGACCGAGTTATGAACAATGGTTTGTCCACTCGGTTGGATAATTCTTGTGGATCCGGAGACATGAGTTTGATATTGAGTGACAAATCCAAAGTTAAAACTGACCTTGCCGCCATATTGTTCGGTAGAGCCGTTCTTTTCAGGATCCAGATCCAAAAATAGATGGCCCAAGTCTGCTTCTCTCATTGCTTCATCAATAACGGCCTTTGACAACATGACGGGGCTGTAGCCTTTGCCCCCATGTAAAAAAACTGCGCACCATTTTTCGTCGGTTGGGTTGACGCTTTGACGTTCGTAATACCGTTCGATTTGCGCAAGTTGAATTCTTATTTCAGTCGAGTCTCTTTTAAATGCTATAAATGCCATGAAATTTTTTCCTTATAAATTGATTGTATAACAAGATTATAGGGCCAGCTGCATCTGGAGAAAAGGCCAAAATAATTATGGTTAATACTGGCCAAGGAGGAATTTATTAAGCGTTTTATCGCGAGAATGAGTTTACTCACTCGCCTTTGCGAGAAGTGAAAGTTCGCCTTGGATCTCTTTGGAATTCAGATCCGTTAGACCAATCGCATAATCGCCGGTGAAGCAGGCATCGCAATATTGCGGCGCCGCGGTGTTACGCTTGGTTTCACCCATTGCGCGATAGAGGCCGTCGAGCGAAACGAAAGCGAGACTGTCCGCGCCGATGAAGCTACGCATCTGATCCACCGTATAATTATGCGCCAGAAGTTTTTCAGGCTCCGGCGTGTCGATGCCGTAGTAACAGCTGTGCCTCGTTGGCGGGCTCGAAATACGCATATGCACTTCTTTGGCGCCAGCTTCGCGCACCATTTCCACAATTTTGGTCGATGTCGTGCCGCGCACGATGGAATCGTCGATCAGGATCACGCGCTTACCTTCAATGAAGCGGCGATTGGCGTTGTGCTTAAGCTTGACGCCTAAATGGCGAATGCGTTCTGTCGGCTGAATAAACGTACGGCCAACATAGTGATTACGGATAATGCCGAGGTCGAACGGAATGCCGCTTTCTTCCGCGTAACCAATCGCCGACGGCACACCGGAATCCGGGACCGGCACGATAATGTCGGCTGCAATGCCGCTCTCGCGCGCGAGCTCAACGCCGATGTTTTTGCGCATCTCATAAACCGAATGACCTTCGACCGATGAATCCGGTCGCGCGAAATAGATATATTCGAAGATGCAGAATTTATGGGGAGCCGACGCGAAGGGTCGCATGCTTTCGACTGTCTCACCGTTAAGGATGACCATTTCGCCTGGTTCGATATCGCGGATGAAGGCCGCACCGATGATATCGAGCGCACAGGTTTCGCTGGCGAGAACATAGGCGTCCTCCAGTTTGCCAAGGACTAAGGGACGTACGCCGTAAGGATCGCGTACGCCGATGACCATATTCTTGGTAAGACAAACCAGGGAGTAGGCACCCTCCACTTGACGCAACGCTTCGATCAGGCGGTCAATCGGGCTGCCGCCGCGCGCCATCGCCATCAGATGAATAACGACTTCCGTATCCGTGGTCGAACGGAACAGGCAGCCGCGTTTGATCAGTTGTTTGCGCAGCGTATGCGCATTCGTGAGATTGCCGTTGTGGCCGAGTGCAAAACCGCCAAAATCGAAATCGACATAGAGCGGTTGAACGTTGCGCATTGCAGTTTCGCCGGTGGTGGCATAACGCGTATGGCCAATCGCGGCCGAGCCCATCAGTTTTTTGATGACGGTTTCGGAGTTAAAATTTTCACCGACATGGCCGAGCGCGTGGTGGGCATGGAATTGCTCACCATCGAAACTTACGACACCGCAGGCTTCCTGCCCGCGATGTTGGAGCGCATGCAAACCAAGTGCGGCCATCGCCGCAGCAGAATCTTTGCCGATAATGCCGAATACGCCGCATTCTTCCTTGAGCTTGTCATCATCGAAAGGATGGGTCGTGAAAGTCATGGCTTGCCCGGCTGGTTAAGAATTTGATCAAGGCTGTTGCGGCTTTTATCGTCATAGGCCGGCGCCGGGGCTTCTTTACCAGTGGAGATGGCCGGTGTCGACATCATATCCAGCTCTTTCTGCTTCACGGCGGCTTCAGCTTCGGCCTTCTGCTTTGCGTACTCTTGCTCAATATAATCCTGTGCGGACTTTTTGGTCTTTTCGAATTCTTCTTGTGGAATAAGTTTCTTCAATAATGCGGTGCCATAGGCCAAAGCCGGGCGGGTTTTTGCATTCATTAAAAAGTCAGGCACAGGGTTCGGGTTTTTATCCTGCTCCGCCTGCGTTTGTTCCTCTGGTGCTTTATCGATATTTGGCCACAGGATAGATACGGCCGCCATATAAACGATGCATACAATGAGCGCGCCGCGTATTAATCCGAAGACAAAACCAAGAGACCTGTCGACGGCAGTCAGGCCGCTTTTTTTAACGAGTTTAACCGTTAAGCTGCTGATGATTGCCAGAACAATAAATATAACGACAAAGACAGCAACCGCCGCTATTGGTGCAACGAATGCTGGATTCTTTATATAGTGATGGACCGATGGTTCTGCAAGGTAGTGAAATTGCGCCGCTCCAAGCCACGCGAATGTCCATACGAGGAGGGAGAGAACTTCGCGGACAAAGCCACGAAAAAGAGCTGTCATGCCCGACAGCAAAATAATGCCGAGGACGACGTAATCGAGGTTATTGAGACCCGTGTGTGGTTCCATGAAACCGCCAGGTGGTTAGAAGCTGGCTGTATCTAGCACAAAAATCGTGAAAGTTAATAGTTTCATCAAAAAAATCAGGCGCGCCGAGCCTTTGGCGCCGCTGCCTGAAAGAGGGGCAAAAGCTCATTTAATTGGCGTATTTCCGTACGCCGAAGGGCAATTTCGGTTACCGTTTTTCGGGAGCTATCGGTATGGGGCATAATCGATTGGGTAAAGCCAAGCTTTAGGGCTTCCTTGAGTCGAAGGTCAGGCTGGCTTACGCGCCGGACTTCACCCGATAACCCGATCTCCCCAAACACGACGCATTCAGCTGGTACGGGCTCGCCCGTGAGCGACGAAAGTAACGCAGCAGCTACAGCAAGGTCGGCAGCCGGTTCACTGATGCGCAAACCACCCGCGACATTCAGGTAGACATCATTCATGCCGAACGCGACGCCGCAGCGTGCCTCCAGCACCGCAAGAACCATCGCAAGACGCCCGCTGTCCCAGCCGATCACGGCGCGGCGCGGCGTGCCGTAGGATGTGGGCGCGACCAATGCCTGAATTTCAACCAGCACTGGCCGCGTTCCTTCAAGTCCGGCGAACACAGCGGCGCCGGACGTATCTTCACGCCGGTCGGCAAGAAACAACGCCGAAGGATTGGCGACTTCCATCAATCCTTTTTCGGTCATTTCAAACACACCGATTTCATCCGTCGGACCAAAACGATTTTTAACACCGCGCAAGACGCGGAACTGATGGCCGCGATCGCCTTCCAGATACAAAACAGTATCGACCATATGTTCGAGTACGCGCGGTCCGGCAATTGTGCCTTCTTTCGTCACATGGCCGACGAGGATGACCGAGATATGGCGTTTCTTGGCGACGCGGATCAATTCCTGCGCGCTGGTACGCACCTGTGCAACCGTTCCCGGCGCGCTATCAAGCGTATCCACATACATGGTTTGAATGGAATCGATAATCAGAACATCGGGTGCATTCACATCGTCGACGGCGGCAACGATGTCGCGAATGGATGTGGCGCTCGCCAATTCACACTGAACATCCGAAACACCGAGCCGCGCGGCACGCAAACGCACCTGATCAATCGCTTCTTCGCCCGAGATGTAGGCAACACGATGTTGTTTCGCGAGTTGACACACAACCTGCAGAAGAAGCGTTGATTTCCCGATGCCAGGGTCGCCGCCGACAAGTGTAGCCGACCCCGGCACCAATCCGCCGCCGACGACGCGATCAAACTCACCAATATGTGAAAGGCGGCGGGGCAGCGTGCGTTCGGTTCCTTTGAGCGGAACAAACTCAACACGGTTACCTTTGCCGGACTTTCCTTTGCTGCTGCTCAATCCTTTTGGCGGACCGTCCGATAATGCTTCTTCAACGAGCGTGTTCCAGCTGCCGCAGCCCTCGCAGCGTCCCGCCCATTTGGATGAGCTCGCGCCACAGCTTTGACAGACGAAATGGGAGGACGGTTTTGCCATGGACGCTCGGGTTTTGAAAATCTCTGTTGACAATGTTCTCCTTTTGTTCTACAAAGTCAAGATGAGAATTCAGCCAAGGAAATAAGGAGATTGAGCTATGACCCCCGTTGATTGGTTCGTTGCCCTCACAGGCCTTTCCCTGATGGGGAGTGCACTCTGGGTCCGTCACATAGAAGAGCAGGCCTTGATCCGGATACGGCGACGTTCGCGCTTTAAATAAGCGTTAGAACCTTTTTACCTGCATCCGGATCGGCCCTTCGGCACGGCCATGGATGAATTGGTCGACGTAAGGGTTGCCGGAATGATCGATATCATTTTTGGCGCCCTGCCAGATAATGCGGCCTTCATGTAGCATCGCGATCCGGTCGGCAATTTTACGGGCGCTTGCCATATCATGTGTGATTGAAAGCGCTGTAGCTCCAACTTCACGCACGCACTTCACGATCAACTCGTTAATCACGTCCGCCATAATCGGGTCAAGACCCGTGGTCGGTTCATCGAAGAAAATAATTTCTGGTTTTGCAGCAATCGCACGCGCGAGCGCAACGCGTTTTTGCATGCCGCCGGACAGTTCAATTGGGTAGAGATCACCGACAGCAGGACTGAGGCCAACGGAGGCGAGGGTCGCAATCGCACGCTCTTTGGCTTCCTTGCGTGGCATGTGCTGCGCCTGAATAAGTTTGAACGCGACATTATGCCAAACGGGCAGAGAGTCGAACAAAGCCGAGCCCTGAAACAACATGCCAAATTTATTGAGATGTTCGTCGCGCGTGGTACCCGAGACTTTCGTAACTTCGGCGCCATCGACCTTGATCGAGCCAGAATCGACGTTGAGAATGCCAAGGATGCATTTCAGTAAAACCGATTTGCCGGTGCCGGAGCCGCCGATAACAACAACAGATTCAGCCTTGCCGATCGACAAATCAAGTCCGCGCAAGACATGCTTGTCACCGAAAGATTTTTTGGCGCCGCTAACTTGAATTTTAGGAGTATCGCTCATTTTATTTTCCGGCAAACAGCAGGCCCGTGAGCAGATAGTTGCTTACGAGAATAAGAATAGATGCCGTCACGACGGCATTTGTTGTTGCGGTACCGACGCCTTGCGCGCCGCCTTTGGAATTGAAGCCGTTGTAGCAACCCATCAACGTAATGATGAAGCCGAATGCGGCCGCTTTCCATAGACCAGATGTGAAGTCGCGCATTTCGAGATATTGCCATGATTGCGAAATATAATTCGCGGCGTTGAATTGCAGCCGGTAGACGCAAACCAAAAAGCCACCGAACACGCCGACAATATCGGCAATGACGACAAGAAGAGGTAAAACAAGAGTTCCCGCGATAATCCGCGGCACAATCAGATATTTATAAGGATTTGTTGAGAGCGTTGTTAAGGCGTCGATCTGCTCCGTCACGCGCATCGTGCCAAGCTCAGCAGCGATGGCGGCGCCAATACGACCGGCAACCATAAGACCCGCCATAACCGGACCGAGTTCGCGGGTGATCGACAAAACAACCACGGTCGGAATGGCGCTTTCAGCATCGAAGCGCGAGAAGCCGCTATGGCTTTGCAGCGCGAGCACCATGCCAGTGAAAAGCGCGGTCAACCCAACGACCGGTAGCGAGAAATAACCGATATCAATTATTTGTCGGAAGATTTGTCGCAGATAAAGCGGACGGCGGAAACAATGCCCAACCGAAATACCGGTAAACCACGCCAGACGTCCGGTTGTGTTAAGAAATTCCAGAAACGTATGACCAATGAGGGCGAGGGGGTTCATGGTTTTTGATTGGATGCGGGGCTGATGAAATAACAGAAGTGGCAAGCTATCCAAGGGGCAGGGGAGTGTCAAATTATTCGCGTTTCCGTGTGCCAAGGAATGTCATAGTTCTATGAAATCTGCGGGGAAGCGGGTACAAAAACACGTCTTTATTCAAATCAGGCGATTCAGGCCTTCCTTATGACCTCACTTAAAGTTTTCCGTCACCGCGGCTTCGCGCTTTTTTGGGCCGGTAAGTTTCTAACGACGATTGCGACTTTGACGCAAAGTGTCGCGATTGGCTGGCAGGTGTATACCGTCGCGCGACTGACGATGACCGTCGAGAAAAGTTCTTTCCTCGTTGGCATGGTTGGGCTGGCGCAGTTTGTGCCGATGTTTGCACTTGCGTTGCTGGCCGGAGAAACAGCAGATCGTTATGATCGCCGGAAAATTTTATTGTGCTGTGCCGCATTACAAATGTTCTCGGCGGCAGCTTTAACCTTTTTAGCGACGCAACCTGTACCCTCGCTGACGTGGCTGTTTATGATTGCCGGATTGTTTGGTGTCGCACGTGCTTTCTCGATGCCTGCGGGCACGGCTTTAGCCCCTAATCTTGTGCCGCAGGATGTTTTGCCGCAGGCCGTTGCATGGAACACGTTAAGCACGCAGGGCGGAATGGTTCTGGGGCCTTGGTTCGGCGGAATCTTGTGCGCGGTTGCCCCCGTCTGGGCTTATGCGACCGCAGGCATGCTTTATTTCATCGCGAGCTTTACCGGCGTGCTGCTTCTGACGATGAAGTTGGACGCCAAATCGCAGCATAAAGGTGGCTCACGTCTTACCTTGATCCGCGAAGGGTTAGAGTATCTGTGGTCGAACAAGATTGTCTTCGGCGCGATTTCGCTCGATCTGTTTGCTGTATTTCTTGGCGGCGCCACGGCGCTGTTGCCTGTTTTTGCGCGCGACATTCTGCATATCGGCGCAGACGGTTTTGGTTTGCTGCGTTCAGGGCCTGCGCTTGGCGGCGGTCTCGTGACTTTGTATCTCAGCGTTAAGCCGGTTAAACGGCATGCCGGGTTCTGGATGCTCTCCGCGGTCGCCGTCTTCGGCATTGCGACGATTACCTTCGCCCTCTCCAATTTGCTATGGCTTTCAATGACAATGTTGGTTGTGCTGGGCGCTGCCGATTCCATCTCGGTTTTCGTGCGGCAAAGTTTGGTGCAGATCGTCACCCCTAATCATATGCGGGGACGCGTATCAGCCGTTTCTGGACTTTTCATCAGCGCATCGAACGAGCTTGGCGAGTTTGAAAGCGGCGTTGCGGCGCGCGTGCTGGGGCCGATTGGCTCAGCAATCTTCGGCGGCGCAGGATCCATTGCTGTCACGGCCCTGTGGGCCAAACTTTTCCCGGCCTTGCGCAAAGCCGACAGGCTCGTGCCGCCAGAGATGTAATTTATTGGCCCTTACCCATCAAATTCTGCGAGAGAGGATGCTGAAAGCATTTATTTTATTTGCTATTAATTCCAGCAAACCATAGCCTAAAAAAATCGATGAGCGTTACATTGAGTCTGGTTGCGCAAATATTTTGGGGAAAATAATTATGGATGCACCACAAGTAATAAGGTCCGAGGAAACAGCCGTGGCTTATAGGCCAGAAGTGACCTCGGCAATTGTCCGCGCTCCAGCGGTTCTTCGTTATAACCTTCTCAAGCCCGGCCGAACGATTATTCCCGGCGGCGGCATTTTCATAACTGTTTTGAAGCCGACAGATAGAGCTGGCGATGTGTTGAATAGAGAGCTTGCCTTTATTGGTGGTCCTGAAAACTTGCTGGGTGGGCCGCACATTTTTGGCTGGAACGCGGCAGCGACCGGGGATCTTACGGACTGGCATGGGTATAACGGATGGAAATCTTATCGCAGACGGTTTGGATTCTTTGACCCCAGGCGTCTCATACCCAGCAGTTACGAAACAGAACGCTTTAGGGGATATCAAGATGGCAGCGCCATTCGCAAGTGGGGTATTCCCGAATTAGAGCTCGTGAACGGCCGTAACCGAAACGGAGAGATGGTTTGTCCCACAGAAAATATGCTTGAGTTTAACCGGGATGAAAACAGCGCATTCCATAACACATTTGCTGGAATGAATGGATCTGAAGCCGCGAGGCGGTTACAGACTCTCACGGCGCATCCGTCCCATCCATCTGTGGTGCAGACAATCGATACCACCAACGGCCTGGTTCATTGGGACGACGGTAATTGTGAGAGCCATCGCTCGTGCATCCGTCCCGTGATGGCCTTGGAGTTAAATCAAGTAAGAGATTTTGCCTCTTAATTGATTGTCTTCTGCCCGAGAGGACAAATTTTTAAATCGAAAATCCTGGATCAAGGCTGCGCAGTAATTTGCGCCGTACCTTATGATCGGGCATGACGGTTGCGAGTAATTGCCAAAACCGCCGCGAATGGTTTTTGTGAACCACGTGGCACAGTTCATGGGCCACGAGATAATCAATCGCGTCCATCGGTGCCACGATCACCCGCCAGTTAAGACGAATATCGTTTCGGATGCTGCAGCTGCCCCATTGCCGCGTCGGGCTGTTGATTTTAAGGCTGCGATATTTCACGTCCAGTTCTCGCGCCCAATGCTCGAGCCGTTCTTTTAATATTTTACGTGCCTGTTTTTTGTACCACAGCAAAAGCTCGAGCCGGATGTCTTGCTGCAATTCTTTTGCGGCGATCAAGGCCGCGTTCGGAATATTGATGACGAGCGAATCCTTTTCAAGATGCCAGGACTGCGCAACGTCTGCATCGCCCGTGATCTGCAGTCGATAGGAATTGCCTAAATAATGAATGGTGTCGCCATTCTGAACGTTTCGTGGGAAGAGCGGTGACGGACGCCGTTGCATATCGGCTAATCTTTTTGCAATCCAATCGGTGCGACGCTGCAGGATATTTTCAATCGTTGCGGTTTTCGTGCGGACCGGCGCTACAAACCGCAATGTTCCGGGCGGATCGATATAAAGTGCGATGCTGCGTTTCCGTCGGGGCTTTCTTTGGATGATATAAGAAATTTTGTCGTCGCCAATGCGGTAATGGCCTGTTTCGTCTTCCGGAACCTTTGCCTGAAGTTTTTTGTGAAGCGTGAACCGGAAGAGAGTTCCCATAATATCCATATTGGTTGGGGCGGGAGGGATCGAACCTCCGAATGGCGGAATCAAAATCCGCTGCCTTACCGCTTGGCTACGCCCCAGAAGTGACCGCTGACTGGTATCAGGGATCAGAAAGAAAGGAAATGTTATTTACCAATATATCGTGATTTTTCAAGCTCCCACGCATTCGCCTTTTTCAGCATTAATCCCTTGTTAAGCCTTACTACACGTCTTTTTAACGATAACCATGTATTCCCGAAGATGGAGAGACAACGACCCCTGGGGGAAAAGATGAATAAAGCTAAGCCAACCACTTTGCTCGATCGCACCTTCGATGAAGGTGTTGCGTTGACCCTTGAGGTCCGCAATTACATCGCCTTTCATGAGCAGGCGGATCGCCGCGAATATGATTTGTCGCGTTGTCTTCAGGTTGGTTATCAGCACACGCGCGTCTCGGCTCGTCTTATTCAGGTCATGACATGGTTGTTGGCGATGAAAGCTCTTCTGGCTGGTGAAATTTCACCCGAACAATTTGCCGCTCCGCAATATGCGTTGGCGGAAAGTGATGAATGTAAGGATCAAGCGGGACCGGAAATGGCCGAACTGCCACCCGGTTTACGCAGTCTGCTGGAACGCAGCTATGCGCTCTATTCGCGTATCCAACGTTTGGATGCGATGGTGCGCAGCAAGTTGGAAGCAGGCGAAGTGCCAAATTTTGGCATGCTGTCCGGCCCCGCTGTTCTCAGCGTCGGCGGCGCAGCTTAACCAATTAAAATTTAGGCTTTCTTTTTCGCTGACGATGCGGTCGTTGTCAGCTTGATCTTTTCGCTGCTGGCGACGGCAACAGGTGCGGCATCGGCTTCTTCTTTCTTGCCTGAAATGCCAGCGAAACGCTTATTGAACTTCGCCAACTGACCGCCGCGATCGACCATACGGTGCGTCCCTGTCCAAGCCGGATGTGTCTTGGAGTCGATATCGAGGTGCAGCTTATCACCTTCTTTGCCGTAGGTGCTGCGCGTCAGGAACTCGGTTCCGTCCGTCATCACAACTGTGATCTGGTGATAATCGGGGTGTGTGCTGTCTTTCATGATCTAACGCTTTCAAATGAAATAGGTTTGCCCTTCATGGCTTTAGCCGGGGCGCGCCTTCTTCTAGGGAAAATGCTCATGAAAAGCAAGGGGTACCTAAGTTGCTGAGCCGCCTAAACTATTCTCCTTAAATCGGAGATTTTTGGCGATAGGCGTTTGACTTTCGCCTCCTTTTTCAGTTAGAAACCACCCGTCCCAGCCAATTCGGCTTTGGATACGCCCTGAGTGATAGGGCGTAAGGCCAGTCCTCGCGTTGCGAGCACTGGCTCGTTTTCGTTTGGGTTTTGGCGTTGAGGAATACGTAAGTCGATGTTCGATAATTTGAGCAACAAACTTTCCGGCATCTTTGACCGGCTGACGGGGCGCGGTGCGCTGACGGAAGCTGATGTCAACGAAGCCTTGCGCGAAGTGCGTGTGGCGTTGCTCGAAGCCGACGTTGCGCTGCCGGTTGTTAAAGATTTTATCACCAAAATTCGCGAAGGCGCGGTTGGCCAAGACGTCATGCGCTCGGTTACGCCGGGGCAGCAGGTCGTCAAGATTGTGCATAATCATCTTGTTGATCTGCTCGGTAAGGAAGCAGAGCCGCTGAACCTCGGCGTCACACCACCGGTTGTGATCATGATGTTGGGTCTGCAGGGTTCCGGTAAAACCACGAGTTCGGCTAAACTTGCGAAACGTCTAAGCGAAACGGAACGTAAAAAAGTTTTGATGGCCTCGCTCGATGTGCAACGTCCTGCCGCGCAAGAACAGCTCGCGGTTCTTGGCACACAAATCGACGTGGCGACTTTGCCGGTGATCAAGGGGCAGGGACCAGTGGATATTGCAAAGCGCGCCCTCGATGTCGCGCGCAAGGAAGGTTTTGACATCGTTATCCTCGATACGGCCGGACGTCTCGCGATTGATGATGAATTGATGGCCGAAGCCGCCGCGGTACGGAATGCGACATCGCCTCACGAAAGTTTGCTCGTTGTCGATGCGATGACGGGCCAAGACGCCGTCAACACGGCGCAGCAGTTCGAACAAAAAATCGGCCTGTCCGGCATTATTCTGACGCGTATCGATGGCGATGCGCGCGGCGGTGCGGCTCTTTCAATGCGTGCTGTCACCGGCAAGCCGATCAAATTTCTCGGCACCGGCGAAAAAACCGATGCGCTCGAAGTTTATCATCCAGATCGCCTCGCTAACCGCATTCTTGGTATGGGTGATGTGGTGTCGCTGGTTGAAAAAGCTGCGGCCACAATCAATCACGGCGATGCGCAGGCGATGGCCGAGAAGTTTGTTTCGGGCGGCAAGTTTGATTTTAATGACCTCGCTAAGCAATTGCAGCAAATGCGCAAGATGGGCGGTATCGGCAGCTTGATGAACATGATGCCAGGCATGAACAAGATCAAAGACCAGATTAAAAACGCGAATGTCGATGACAAAGCGATCAAGCGTCAGGAAGCAATTATCCAATCGATGACGCCCGTGGAACGTAAAAATGTCGATTTACTTGGCGCCTCGCGTAAGCGTCGTATCGCCAGCGGTTCCGGCGTTCAGGTGTCAGATGTCAATCGTCTGATCAAACAATTTCTCGAGATGCAAAAGATGATGAAGCAGATGCAGAAACTCGGCAAGAACGGGTTCCTGCGCAGCGTCATGCCAAAACTGACCGGCGGCGACATGTTCGGGCTGACGGGAAGGGAATGAAGACAAGAACGAAGAACAAGGTGCAGATAACAACAACCAACTGAAGGAGAAGTAAAATGTTAGCAATGCGTATGACAAGACACGGTACCAAGAAGCGCCCTTTCTATCACATCGTGGTCGCGGACAGTCGCTCGCCGCGTGATGGCCGCTTCATTGAAAAGATTGGTACCTATAACCCGATGCTGCAGAAGGAAGATCCGAAGCGCGTCGTTCTGACCGAAGACCGTATCAAGCATTGGATCAAGAACGGTGCCCAGCCGAGCGAACGCGTCGCGCGTATCTTAGCGGCCGCGAACCTTGGTCCGAAGGTCGAGTATCGTGAAACGCCGAAGAAGTCTGCTCCCCGTGCGAAGACGCAAGAACGCATGAAGGTTGCGGCAGCCGAAGCTGAAGCCGCTGCGAAGGTAGCAGCACCTGCTCCAGCAGCCGAAGCAGCACCCGCGGCTGAAGCTCCGGCTGAAGCGCCTGCAGCCTAAGGTGGATCCGGATCGTAAAATCTGCGTAGGAATGATCGCGGGTCCGCACGGTGTACGCGGCCTCGTTCGCCTCCGCAGTTTTACGGAGAATCCAGAATCGATTGTCGATTACGAACCCCTGACTGACGAAATGGGTAAGAAATCTTTTGAAGTGACATTCAAAAGCGCGGCAAAAGATTTTTTTATCGCTTCCGTTAAAGGCGTGAACAGTCGAGAGGAAGCAGAAGCGCTGCAGGGCACAAAGCTATATGTGTCACGCGCGTCGATGCCAAAGACGGGCAAACGCGAATACTACGAAGCCGATCTGATCGGCCTTGTGGCAAAAGATAAGGCCGGCAAAGACTACGGCACCGTACGGGGTGTTCATAATTATGGTGCGGGCGTGTTTCTCGAAATGGGTTGTACGAAGGCGGATACTATTATGGTGCCTTTCAATGATGTGTGCGTGCCGAACGTGGATATCAAAGGCGGATGCATCACCATTGATCCGCCAGAGGGGCTCATTGAAGCCAAGGGGGAGAAGAAGGAATCAAAAGGCAGGAAAGGGGCACAAAATGCCTGAGCCTTTAAAGCAGTGGAGGGTCTGTGTTTTAACCCTTTTCCCGGAGGCTTTTCCGGGGATTTTGGGCGTCAGTTTGCCCGGAAAAGCATTAAAAGATGGAGTATGGCAGCTGGAAACACTGGACATTCGGTCTTTTGCCAGCGATAAACACGCCTCCGTTGACGACACCCCTTACGGGGGCGGCGCGGGGATGGTTATGCGACCCGATGTGGTCGATGCCGCCATCAAGGGTGCGGAGGTCAAGTTCGGCAAACCGGCCCGAAAGATTTATTTATCGCCGCGCGGCCGGGTCCTGGACCAGGCGCTGGTGAAAGAGTTGGTTGAAGCGCCATCGTTGCTGTTGCTTTGTGGCCGGTACGAAGGTGTTGATCAGCGCGTGATCGATACGCAAGGTCTTGAGGAAATCAGCCTCGGTGATTTTGTGTTGGCTGGCGGCGAAGTGGCCGCGATGACGTTGCTGGAAGCCTGCGTGCGTTTGTTACCCGGTGTATTGGGTAACGCGGCGACGGTGGATGAAGAAAGTTTTGAAAGTGGATTGCTCGAGTATCCGCACTATACGCGCCCAGCCGTTTGGAACGGTCAGGCGGTTCCGGATGTGTTGGTCTCAGGTCATCACGAAAAAGTTCGGGTCTGGCGGCAGGAAAAAGCGGAAGAAATAACGCGCCAACGCAGACCGGATTTGTGGAATAAGGTTCAATCAGGAAAGACGAAGGAGAAGCAGTCATGAATTTACTACAAAAGATCAATCAGCAGCAGATGGAAAAGCTGCAGGAACACGCCAAGATTGCCGCATTCGGCATCGGCGACACCGTCATCGTCAACGTCAAGGTCGTTGAAGGCTCGCGCGAACGTGTGCAGGCTTATGAAGGCGTATGCATTGCGAAGAAGAACGCCGGCATCAATTCCTCCTTCACTGTTCGGAAAATCAGCTACGGCGAAGGTGTGGAACGTGTATTTCCGCTGTACAGCCCGCGCGTCGAATCTGTTGTGTTGGTTCGCCGTGGTACGGTTCGTCGGTCGAAGCTCTATTACCTGCGCAATCTGCGCGGCAAGGCCGCTCGTATCGTTGAACGTACGGATTACGAAGTTGCGGCTCCGCTTCCCGTCAAGGAAGAAGCCAAGAGCGCGTAAGCGTTACTTCGCCCTCAGGAATAATCCGACCGTCAGCATAAGGCCAATCGCAACAATCGCGATGCGCAAGTAGCGCTCGTTGACCTTGTGCAAAAGGCGCAAGCCAACAAGGCCACCCAGGATCGATCCGATCGTCATGATGCCGACTTTGGCCCAGTGAATATCGGTCGAAAGCAGAAACACACCCACGGCAGATGTGTTGATGATTGTTCCCAGAATATTTTTTGTATGGGCCGCCGGTTGGAAACGCATGCCCGCCCATGTCAGGGCTGAAAGCATCATAAGGCCCATCCCGCCACCAAAATAACCACCGTAAATGGCAATCAGGCTTTGAACAACAATCGCGCCAGTTTTGCCTAAACGATCGTGCGGTTCCTTTTCCTCGATAGGGCGTCTGTGAAAACTGCCCCAGGCAAAAGTGATTGTGGCCAAGAGGACAAGCCACGGCACAAGTTTTGCGAAGAATGTTTGAGGTGTGAGCAACAAAAGGATGGCGCCGATAATGCCCCCGATTAAACTAATGATCATGAGGTTGTTAAACGACAAATGGCCAGTGCCGCTTGCCATATGCCGCCCGCTAAAACTGTTATTGAGCTGCGAGGCATAAATGCCGATGGTTGCAGTTATGTTGGCCGCGCGCGGATCAAGTCCGGTGAGGAGGAGGGCGGGAAAAGTCACAAACACGCCGCCGCCAGCCAGCGTCATAATGATCCCCGCAATAAATGAGGCCAAAGCGAGCAGGGGATAGGAAAAGATCATCTGAAATGGACTCGGTCTTGATGACAACAAGGATCATGTTGCTATAGTGAGAACATCTTTCAATAGCAACGGCTTGGTCGAAGAAAAGAAATCGGCGTTGTATTTTTGCATGGAAGAATAAAGTCTCATTCATCGGAGCAGATCGCAAAATGGTGCCTTCAAAATCTCACGCCATCCTATGTCGCAATGCGGGAGAGCCGGATGTGATGCATTGGGCAGAGCGCACAACGCCCGTTCCGGCACCGGATGAAGTTTTGATCAAGGTTGCCGCCGCCGGCGTTAATCGCGTCGATATTTTGCAGCGTCGCGGCAAATACCCGCCACCCCCGGGTGCCAGCGACATTCTCGGGATGGAAGTTTCGGGTGAGGTCGTTGCCATTGGGAACAAAGTCCAACGTTGGAAAATGGGCGACAAAGTTTGCGCGTTACTGGCGAGCGGTGGCTATGTCGAATATGTCGCGGCTCCCGAAATGCAATGCTTGCCTGTGCCGCAAAATATGTCGATGGCCGAAGTCGCAGCATTGCCCGAATGCATCATCACAGTCTGGGCAAATGTGTTCGAGGCAGCGGGTTTGAAACCGGGTGAGACGGTGCTGGTTCATGGCGGCTCAAGCGGTATTGGCACGACGGCTATTCAAATGATCAAACTTCACGGCGGAAAAATCATCGTTACCGCCGGAAGCGATGAAAAATGCGCAGCCTGTCGCAAAGTGGGTGCAGATGCAGCTATTAATTACAAAGACGAAGATTTTGTAAGCGCTGTCATACGCGAAACCAATCAACGCGGCGTTGATATTGTGCTCGATATGATCGGCGGCGATTATGTCGCGCGTAATCTGTCCGTACTCGCGCCGTTCGGGCGACATGTCAGCATCTCAACGCAGCAGGGACGTGTGGCGACAATCGATTTGCGCGACATTATGCAGAAGCGATTGACGATAACCGGTTCAACTTTGCGTGGCCGATCTCAGGAAGAAAAAGCCTGTTTGGTTAAGGAAGTTGAGGCAAAAGTGTGGCCATGGGTTCTTTCGGGGCAGCTCAAACCCTTGGTTTCACATAGTTTTCCCATAAAAAAGGTGGCTGAGGCGCATAAAGTGATGGAATCCAGCGCGCATATTGGTAAGATCGTCCTCGAAATTGATGTTTAAACCTAAGCGTCGATTTTAACCGATCCCTGAAAATCTGTTCGAGGATCGTCCGGTCACGAAGCGTGGCCGGATATAGGAGGGGCTTACCCTGAGGAATTTTATACGAGGAGACAACGAATGCCTGCTTTGCCTTTGATGCCAAAAGCCACCGCCGTATGGCTGGTTGAAAACACAACTCTGACATTCGATCAGATCGCCGAGTTTTGCGGGGTACACAAACTGGAAGTGCAAGCGATTGCCGACGGTGAAGTCGCGATCGGCATTAACGGCATGGACCCAATTCTCAGTGGCCAGTTGACAGCGGAGGAAATCAAACGTTGCGAGCAAGATCCGCGCGGTCGTCTCAAAATGGTGAAGAGCGATCTGCCGCAACCGGTCACACGCAGCAAAGGCCCACGTTATACGCCGGTGTCGAAGCGCGCGGACAAACCAGATGCGATTGCATACCTCGTCAAAACCTATCCGGAGCTTCTCGATGCGCAAGTCGCGCGTCTTCTTGGCACAACAAAGGATACGATCGCAAAGGTGCGTGACCGTACGCACTGGAATTCGGCAAACATCAAGCCGCACAATCCAGTTTTGTCCGGTCTATGTAAACAATCCGATCTCGATGCAGCGTTGAAGCGTGCGCAGCGGCGTGTTGCGCGTGAGCAGAAGAAGGCTGGCATTATCGCCGCGCCTGAAGCGGAAGCGCCGCAGCCAGAAAACAATGCACCAGATCTGGGTTCTCAAGACCAGCCCGACATTGATCCCGAGACAATGTTCCGCGGGATGGGTTAAGCGAAGGCTGGAACCATTTCAGCTTCGCTCGGCGCGTAGACTTTGTCTGCGCCCGGGAACGGCGCATAGTCTTCAATAATATAGTCGTATCCCATCGTCTGACCTTCGACATGGGCATCATATAGCTGGCAAGCCAAAACTGGATCGACCTCATGAAGCGTCCCAAGCGTACGCTGGCTATGTGTAATTAGCGCTTCTATCAAATCAATCTCGTTCTGCGTTTTTGGCCGTGGTGCTTCTCTGGAACCAAGCTTGGGGGGCACCATTTCATGGCGATCGTGAAATTTTGGCCAATAGGTAGGGAAGCGATCCGAAGGATATTGGATTGCTTCCATGACGGACGGATGAAGAATGATGCGATCGCCTTTTTTGGCAAGGCCTTCCGGATGGTCGAGCGCCATGCAAATGGCATCTTCGACTGGAATGTTGCGATAGCTTTTCGGAATTTGTTTAACCAAACGCACGATTGTAGCGAGCTTTGATTGTTTGCCGTCATCGAATAGAGTTTCTCTTTTGCCTACATGTTGTTTTACAAAATGGTCGATCGCTTGAGTTTTCCTACGGGTGGTGAAGAAATTATTGAAGGCCATGTTTGGACTCTTTTGTATTTCATCCTTCCATGTAGCTGACCATGTAGCTGAGGCGAAGGCTTGTCCTATAAGCTGACGCGCAAGAGTCTTATCTGTGGGATGATCAAGTAGTTGTTCTTCGAGTGTGTCGCGGTTGTCTAAAGGCAGCCCTACAGCTTGCTCGAGCTGATCTAGTGCCGCAGAAAGATTGGCTTGCATATATTTCTTGCAGAGAATGTTCATTAAATGGTCGTTGACCGGGAATGGCATATTGCCGCGAAAATAATTAATCGCCTCCGCGTGCTGAATGTGCTCATAAAAATCAGGAATGCGAGCGGTGAGTGCTGCTAGTCGTTCATTTTGCCGAACGTTACCTTCCCCGGGCAATAAAGACAGATCGGTATCTTCGGCTATTAACTGTGCTCTAAAATCGTCATTGCGCAACATGCCCATCATAATATCTCTTCCAAGCATGCCAAGGTTATTGGCCCCTGGCGTTACAGAATGGGCATCGCCGCAATCAATATCTAATTGTTTGTTAACGTGAATGAACAAATCCGCGATAATTCTTTGAGCGCGGCCGGAATCGATAGAAGGTTCTTTTTCCGTAAGAAGTTTTGCAACAGGACTGACGCTGTCACGCACTGCGGTTACCTTGGCACCCCCTGGAACGCGCCCGTACAAAAGCTGCCTACGTGTCCATAAATTAGCCGTTGCAGGCATGGCATATTCATAGCTGGCGATGAGGTCATTAAATTTTTGTGCAATCGTATCCAGAATAGTTTCGAGTTCTGGCGTCAGCTTTATATTGAGACCTGCAAGCATGGCTTTTGTGTCAGGAAATCCATGGCCGCCCGGGATGCTATCAAGCATCGTGGCCGTAATGGGCATGGCAGGATTTGCGCGTGCGCGACCAAGTGCAACTTGACCAATCTTGACTTGTGAATCAACTGTTTCTTGTTGGTGTGTATGTGCGGCGAAATAGATGCCTGGACTTTTTTCTCTTATGACATCCAAATGAGAATTCGCCAGCTCTTCAGCTTCATCGGCTTCCATCATGCCGATCATATCTTTAAGGCCTATGCCTGTGACAACTTCAGGATCAATTTGGTTGGCGTTGTCGAGTATAGCTGCAGCTATGTCTCGGTAATAATCAACGTTTAATCGGTCGCTGGCCGTATAACATTCGGCAAGTTCTACATGAATGTTGTAGCCGGCCCTTCGCAGGTTGCTGGCAATTTTTAAGGTATTGATGTGTTCTTCAACAGTGTTTTGAGCTTCGAATAGTTTTAAGATGACGTGACGACCATCGCGGGCCCCTGCAGCATCAACCATCTTTGTTAGTCTGTACTCTAGCTCGTCATAATGCATCGGCTTTAAGCTGACGCCGAACGGACCCCGGGCAAGCAGGCGAATATCAATTTTGATATCTAAAGTTTCGTGGGCTTTGCGTAGCGCGCGCAAAACCGGACGGCCCTTCATCATATCAAATTGCGGAAGGGCTCCGCTTGATCCTTCGATAACCGCGACACGCACAGGACCGTTGGCGGCATTGAAAGCGCCGATAAGTTTGTAGATGTCGAGTATCAGTGGATTATATTGGGCTGCGGGTATGCCAAGTGATTGCAAGACATCACGAATAGGCATCGCGAGGCGTATGATCTCGCCAACAAGGGATGCGTAATCTGGAAATTCTGATGCTGTTTTTGTTCGTGTAAGAACGTCGCGACCAGTCGAAGCAAAAGCCAATGAATTCACAACACTTCCTTTTATAAGAGACGGTTAAATCGCAACGCAAAATTACGATGCTCGAAGCTATCACACGCTCAAAAAATATGACAAGCTGATATATACTTTCATGGCTTAGTTGCCGCTGGGGTGGGGGTAACATGGTTAATCCCATAGACTCCGGCGTATTGTGCAACTGCGAAATACGAATCTTAGCGCACAAAAGATAAGGCCCGATATTTCTATCGGGCCTTGTTCCTTGGGAGGGAAGGAGAAAAATTCTTATGCGGCTCTTTCCTCTTGATGACCGCTCATCAAACGGAGCATCTCATCTTTCAGGCTGAGTTTCTGGCGTTTCAAATCATGAAGCAGAATATCGTCAGGAGCTGGACGCGCGGTTTCCGCGAGCAATCTCAGATCAATTTCGGTATGCCGTTTTTTTAAAGACTCAATTCGCTGTGCTAGCGCCATAACGGGCCTCCTTTGTGATAAGGTTTCGCGATAATGAAGGCCTTCATCATAGCACGACTCATACCGTCCGTGTTGAACAACATCTTAAAGTTTTAGGTTCTAAAATCCCTTCTTTCAGTGGCTATCTCTTGATTTTCTTGTGATTTTCTATGGGTTTGGTAAAGGTCCTTTAACCAAACGATTGGATAATCGTACTATCGATATGGTCCCACCAAGGAATCGCCTTTGTTAACAAAATCGTCTGAATTTTTTCCTAACACTCTACCTTCCTACGTCACGAGATCATCATGCTTCTAATGTCGGCAGGCGATGAGGTCGAACTTGAGCGATGGCGCACCCAACATGGGCGTTGCCAGTTGTCGGGTGCAAAAATGCGTCCGCAACCAACGATGGCCCAAGCGCTTTCCAAATTGCCGAGCATTCTGGCGCTCGTCGTCAAAATGCGATTGAAAGCCGGCGGATGGTTGGGCCCGGTCTCATTAACAGCCGAAGAAGCAACCGATGTTTTAGCCGCCACAAAAATGAATGTGCGCGAAATGATGGGCGCGCTTTTGGATGTTGCCGCGGCGATGGGGCGCATGCCGGGCGAGGGTAATCATATCGGCGCGGTTCTCGAAGCGGAGTCTGGCGCGATTTATCTCGGTTCGCCCTTCGCATGGCAAGGCACAGGTCTCAAATTCTCAATGCATGGCGTGCAAGCTGCCGTTCTTAATGCATGGCATCAAGGTGAATCGCGGCTACGGAGTTTGATGGTGGAGACGCCGCCATGTGCCTGCTGCCGCCAGTTTCTACGTGAAACGTGGAACTGGAACAATATCAAGATCTATCAGGCTGGCGATGGCAGTGAATCCGGAAAGACTGGCGCGTTCACGGAAATTCCGTTTGCCATGAACGGGCTCAAGCTTGAAGGGATCAAGTCGCGCCTGATGGGCGAACCTCAACGCGGTATTACGTTGGGCAAGTTTGAAACGAATGAGCTGATCAACTTGGCAGCTGAGGCTGCGTCTTATGCCTATGCGCCCTATTCCAAAAATTTTGCGGGTGTCGCTCTCAAGACAAAGCGCGGCACAGTTCACCTGGGGCGTTATGCCGAATGCAGTTCATCGATTGTCGGTGTGCTGGCGATTGAATCGGCCCTGATTAGCGTTGTGGCATCGGGCGGTTCACTGAGCGATGTCGCCGAAGTTATTCTGGTCGAAACGCGTGGAACCGTCACACAGTTTTCTGCCACGCAGAAACTTGTCATGGCGATGGATAATATTCCGTTCCGCTTTATGATGGCGACGTAACGGAATCTCCCAAGCAAATCCCCAGTCCGCGCGCGGTTTTGATCAGGGATCCGTGTTTCTCGACTTGCTGGTTGTTTTTCACCGCGTCTTCCAGCGGGACGTCGATCACCATACGGTTCGACCATGCAACCATACGGTTCAATTTTCCGGCTTTAATCAGTTCAACCGCATGCACGCCAAAAGCGGCGGCAATCAACCGATCTTGCGCGCTGGGTTGGCCCCCCCGTTGAACATGGCCAAGGACGGTCACGCGTGTTTCGGCCTGACATAAATCTGCAATCTGCGCACCGATGACATGGCCAATGCCGCCGAGGCGTTTTTGGCCACCATATAACTCATTCATCATCTTCGTACCTTCTTGCGTACGCACGGCTTCGGATACAACGACCAGCGCGAAATTGCGGCCTTTGTGTCGGATCATTTTAATGTGGTCGGCGACTTTTTGAATATCATAAGGAATTTCGGGGATCAGAATGACATCCGCGCCTCCGGCGATGCCTGCATGCAAGGCAATGTGTCCCGCATCACGACCCATAACCTCAAGCACCATAATACGGTCATGACTGGCAGCTGTTGGCTGCAGCCGGTCGAGCGCTTCGGTGGCGACCATAACGGCGGTATCAAACCCAACCGATGTTTCGGTGAGGCATACATCGTTATCGATTGTTTTCGGAATACCGATGAGCGGAAAGTTTCCTTGCTTGGCGAGATGCTGTAGGATGTTCAGGCTTCCATCTCCGCCGACGCCAATCAGCGCATCGCACTTCAGCGTACGAAAACCGTCGACCATATCCTGCGATAAATCTTTGATGCTGCCGTCGGGCATCGGCCACGCAAACGGATCGCCCTTGTTGGTGGTGCCCAAAATGGTGCCACCCTGACGCATCATTACGGTATCAACATTTTGAGGCGACAAGGCCATCGTCTGCGGCGGCCGGCTGATCAGCCCGTGCGCGCCATCCATAATACCGACGACTTCCCAGTTCAGTGTCGCTGCCTTTAAAACAACCGAACGGATAACCGCATTGAGCCCGGCACAGTCGCCGCCGCTGGTCAGCACCGCAATACGTTTCGTCGGAGATGGCATGGGTTAATCCTCTGAAAAGAGGTTAACCGTATAGCGAATCATAGTGAATCAAAAGGAATTTTCTGCTATGGAAACACCCCTAATCTGGGGAAAAGCATTTAAGCAATGAGTGAGCAAGACAAACTTAACGAGCGCCTCGCGCAGTTAAAATCCGAACATCGTGACCTCGACGACGCCATTCAGGCGCTGTCGCAGCGTGGCGTGCCGGATATGATCCAGATTCAACGGCTCAAAAAGCGGAAGCTGTTTTTGCGCGACGAAATTATCAAAATTGAAAGCCGTCTCTTGCCGGATATTATTGCTTAGCCAGTGACGCTCGCCTTCGTCACCATCTGTGCAGCTTCCTTGATGCCTTTGCCGACATCTTTATCGTCGCGGAACGTGTAGGCTCCGTAACTGATTTCGAGCTGCAATTTGCAGCCGTGAACTTCCTGCAGTTTTTCATAGAGCGTGCCGGACAATTGTTTACCCTTCTTCCACGCGGCATCGTTATCGCAGCGCACGAGGAGAACGCCGAATTCATCGGGGGCTAAGCGGCCAACAACGTCGGAGCCGCGCACATATTTCATCATAATATTGCTGATTTCATGCAGGGTGGCGTTGGTGACCGAGCGACCATGCTTGGCAGTGACATCATCGAGATTCTCAAAATCGAAATACAGCACGCTCGATGTGCCGCCGTAGCGTTCATCGAACGCAAGCATACGTGCGACTTCGCGATTGAATTCAGGACGCGTGAGGATGGAATGAGCTTGCTCAGCAGCTGATTGGTTTTGCAAAAGCTTGAGCTGTTTGCTGAGGTCCACGATCTTGGTGCGGCTATCAACCAATTCACCGCGCATCTGGTTCCACACCTGACGTTGCTCAGGCGTGAGCGATGCGTCGGCGAGCCAATCTATAGCGAGGTCGAGAGGTTTCTGCATGGGACAGCCATCGAATGAGGTGGTTCAAAAGCTACTATATATTTCCTCAAAAACAGGTTAACTTGGCCTCAAGAGGGGGACTTATGCCACGCAAAACCAAGAAAAAAGCCCAAAAACAGGCGCCGGCCCCATTGGTTGGCATTGCCATGGGCAGCCAGTCGGACTGGGAAACAATGCAGCATGCGGCCGGTGTTCTGCATGGGTTCCGCATACCCTTTGAGGCCGTTATCGTTTCGGCCCACCGTACGCCACAGCGTCTTTTCTCGTATGCCGTTTCCGCCGCGCCGCGGGGCCTGAAAGTTATCCTCGCCGGAGCAGGGGGCGCCGCCCATCTGCCAGGAATGTTGGCGTCACTTACAACCTTACCGGTTTTCGGCGTCCCCGTGCGCAGCAAATCACTTGATGGCATCGATAGTCTTCTATCAATCGCGCAAATGCCGGCAGGGATTCCGGTTGGAACTTTGGCGATTGGCGAGGCGGGCGCAACGAATGCAGGATTATTGGCAGTCGCCGTGCTTGCGCTTCAAGATAAAGTTTTGGCGCAGGAACTTCGCAATTGGCGAAACGCGCAAACCGCATCGATTGCCGCGAAGCCGAAGACAACAAAAAAGAAAAAATGAAAACCATTCCGCCGGGCTCGACAATCGGTATTCTTGGCGGCGGCCAATTGGGCCGCATGACGGCGTTGGCCGCGGCGCGGCTCGGTTATAAGTGCCATATCTTCTGTGCCGATAAAAACGAACCCGCTGTTGCTGTTGCGGCGGCGCATACTCTCGGATCGTTTACAGATCGTACCGCGCTCGAAAAATTCGCATCGCAAGTGAATGTTGTAACGCTTGAATGGGAAAATATCCCGCTTGAAGCACTCGACATCCTTTCATCGCACGCCGTGCTTCATCCGTCGATTGATGTTTTGCGCGTCGCGCAAGACCGCGCCGAAGAAAAAGCCTTCGCGCGCCGCATCGGCGTCGACACGGCTGATTTCGTGATTGTAAATTCGGCGGCGGAACTCAGTAAAGCCCTCGAGCAATTCCCGCGGCCTTGCGTTTTGAAATCCACGCGCATGGGTTATGACGGTAAGGGACAGGTTAAGATCACGGCAGGTATGTCTGCCGATGCCGCATGGAAAGACATGGGCGCGCCGGTCGGCATTCTTGAAAGCTTTGTCGATTTCGCCTGCGAAATTTCCGTGATCGTCGCCTGTCGCGCCGATGGTGCGATGGCGGCCTATCCTGCTGTCGAAAATATCCATCGCAATCATATTCTCGCCGAAACGCATGCTCCCGCAGGCATTGATCCGGCTGTTGCCAAAGAAGCCGAGCACATGGCGCGCAAGCTTGCCGAAAAACTGAACGTCGTCGGTTTGCTGGCGGTTGAAATGTTTGTTCTCAAGCAGCCGAATAAAAATGGGCAGCGTTTACTGATGAACGAGATTGCGCCAAGACCACATAATTCCGGTCATTGGACCATTGATGCTTGTGCCTGCAGTCAGTTTGAACAATTGGTTCGTGCAATATGCGGATTGCCGCTCGCCTCTATTTCGCCACATAATCGTGCAGTCATGCATAATCTTATCGGCGATGACATTCAGCGTTGGCCACAATTACTGCAAGACCCCAATGCCTGTTTGCATCTCTACGGAAAAACAGAAGCACGTCCCGGTCGCAAGATGGGACATGTGACGTATCTTAAAGGTTCTTGGTAACTCACGAAGGAGAACACTATGCTTAAGGGAAAGTCGGCCATTGTTACCGGATCAACGAGCGGTATCGGCCGTGGTATCGCGCATGCGCTCGCGGCACAGGGCGTCAGCATTATGACCAATGGTTTTGGCGATACGCCGGAAACGATTGCGCAGGTCAAAAGCGAAATTGCGGCTTATGGTGTCAAGGTGGAATATAATCCTGCCGACGTCAGCAAGCATGACCAGATCGACGCGATGGTCGATGCAACGGTGAAGTCCTTCGGCTCCTTTGATATTCTCGTTAACAATGCCGGCATTCAGTTTGTATCGGCGATTGAATCTTTCCCGCTCGAAAAGTGGGATGCTGTTATCGCCACGAATTTATCATCGGCTTTTTATACCTCGCGCCGCGCTGTACCCCTCATGCGCAGCAAAGGTTGGGGTCGTATCATTAATATTGCTTCGGCGCATGGTCTTGTCGCGAGCGAGGATAAGGTCGCCTATGTCGCGGCTAAGCACGGCATCGTTGGCCTGACAAAAGTTGTCGCGCTCGAAACGGCCAAGGATGGGGTGACCTGCAATGCCATTTGCCCGGGCTGGGTTCTGACGCCGCTGGTGCAGAAGCAAATCGACGCCTCCGCGGGTAAGGACAGCATCTCTAAAGAAGATGAAGCCAAAAAGTTTCTGGCTGAAAAACAGCCGTCGATGGAATTCGTAACGCCGGAAGAAATCGGTGGGCTGGTTGTGTTCCTATGCTCGGACGCAGCAAAGCAAATCACGGGCTCGGCCTACAGCATCGATGGCGGCTGGACGGCGCAATAATCGGTGGCAAAGTAAGTGGCGTCATCGCATCAGTGGCTGCTCTTTGCTCTCGGTTCGGCGTTCTTTGCCGCTTTAACCGCGATTTTGGGCAAGCTTGGCGTCAGCGAGATTAATTCCAATTTCGCGACCCTTATTCGCATAGGCATTATCCTCATTATGACGCTTGCCATCGTCGCGATCCGCAATGAATGGCAACCAATCAGCAAACTTTCCGGGTTTGGTGTTGGCATGCTGGTGTTGTCTGGCGTCGCGACCGGCCTGTCGTGGCTTTGCTATTACCGCGCCTTGCAATTAGGGCCGGCATCGAAAGTCGCGCCGATTGATAAGCTTAGCGTTGCCCTTGTTATTCTTTTCTCGGTGGTTTTTCTAAGCGAAACGCTAACCTGGAAAATTGCCCTTGGCGGTGTGTTCATTACAGCCGGGGCCGTATTAATCGCGATGTAGAGCGCGGCCTTGTCTTGGCGATTTTCCTTTATTTGCTTTCATCAAAATTTGATATACTTCAACGACTCATTTTGTCGTTGAGGGACATATATGTCTGATGATTTAGAGCCTTATTTTCCTGCGGCCCATCGTAATTTTGAACGGGCGGTCCGCATCTGTGGTTTTGGGGAAGAGGAGCGCCGCCTTCTGGAACGGATCAGCACAAAACATGATTTATTGGCTGTGCCGCCAGATGTCATTAGCCCTTACCAGCGTAGCCAAATTGAGCTAACGTGCCCGTCTGAAGAATGTAGGGAAGATAATCGAGCCGGTGGATCCTCGTTGAGTTTTCCGGCGCGGGTCGCGGCGGCCGCTTGCAAGCTTTAAACCTACCCCCGCCCAACTTTCATCTCTGACTTAATCTGCTGCATATGCGTGTCGAGAATGCCGAGTGTGGCGACGAGCTCCGTCAAAATCTGGGTCTGCTGTTCCATCTGTTCTTGAGTGTCGGCTGAAATGACCGGAACCACGGCGGGCTCGGCTGTGGGGTTGAGGGTCGTGAGGCGCGCTTCGAGACGTTCAACTTGCTGCGTGATGAGCTGTGTCAGGCTGGCGCGTGTTGCCTCGACTTGTGCCGCAATTTCTTTCCAGCGATCGTCGGTGGGCGCTGGGGCAGGTGCCGTGCTGATGGTAATGGGCTGCGCCGATGTATTATTGATGACGAGGTTCGTCATCTGCTCGTTCATTTGGCCGAGGCTGCGCACCGTGGTTTCAAAGCCGGTCTTGAGCTCAAGCAACAGATTGCTCGCAAAGGCCGGTTCGCGCGTTCCGTCGCCGGACATGGCAAGTCTTTCGGTCAGTTGCCCCACCTGAACCACCAACTCGGCGAGCTGATTTTGGTTTTGGCCAATGGCCGCATCGGTGCGACCGAAGGCGGCATTGGCCTGTTGTTCCATTCTACTGCCAAGTTCATCGAGCTTCGTCGTGATCTGGTCGATCGTCTTATCGAGCTTGTCTTCTTCATCGCGCAATTTGTCGGCGGCTGAAGACAGCGTTTGGGCCGTCGTCGTCGATTGCGACAACAGACCGGTGCTGTGCGTCGTAAGAAGCTCGATTTGCGCCTGCGCGGCTTTCGTCTGTTCATTCACGCGGTCTTCAAGTGTTTTTTGGGCCGTTTCGAGGGCCTTAATCAGGCCTTCGACGCGCGCGACATAATCACCGGCTGTCGTTGGCTGTTGCAGCGTTTTGTTGAGTTGTTCCGTTGCTTCATTAAGGCGACTACGCGTTGCATCCGTGGTTTCTGCCAGAACTTTCCCGCTCGCCTGCAGCAGGTTAACGGCCCCAAACAAACGTCCGCCAAGGTCATCCGCCGTCGTCGATAATTTTTTGATCGCGACGTCGCTTTGTTCGGCGCTGGCTTTCAAAGTGTGTTCGGTCATCGTCAGCGATTGCAAGGACTGCGCCACTTGTTTGCCGGCAATCTGGGTGATTTCCGCAAGGCCTTGCGCGCGTTCCTGCATATAGGGGATAATACGGTTTAACTGATGCGTCGCATTCGCCTGCGCATGTTGCATTGTTTCGGCCGACTTGAGCGCACGTTGCAAGACATCCTGAATTTGCTGCGTGCCGTCCTGACCCCGCTGCATAATTGCGTTCAATATGGTTTCGACCTGTGTCGAGAGAGTTGTGACCGCCTGGTTCTGCCTGTAAACCGCATCGGTAAGGGATGAGGATTGGTTGCGGATCTCTTCAGAATCGCGCGTGATCAATTGCATCATCGCTTCGAACAAAGATTTCGTGCTGCCTTCAAACCGCAAACGCACGGGCCCTTGATCACTGAGCACCGACATATCCGGCAGCTGACTAAAATGATAACGCGCGAGATCAATGGCGCGTGCCAACTCCCCTACCATATCGGACCGTTCCATGCCCCAGATGGAGGTGCGCATGTCGCCGTGAGCCATGTTCTTCACGCTCTGCGCCAGTGCGCGCAACGGTGCTGAGTTACGATCGCGCAGTGAAATGTAAATGCCGACGACGGTTGCCGAAGCGATAATCAAACTCCCCCAGCAGATCAGCGTCAGCAGCGTTGCCCAAAATTGCAGATGATTTTGTGCAGCTAAACGATTAACGGCAGCAATGGATGTAATGCGGGAATCCAGCACCGGCAGCGCGGCATAAAGCGGCACCATATCCGGATTGCCGAAAGTGGTGAGCGGATCGGAAATCGATTTCTCGGCTTTCTGGGTCGTGGTTTCAAATGTTGTAATAATGGATTGCAAATCATGACGCACTTCGGTCGAGGTGCGGTCGGGCATACGCGCGACAACGTCATTCGCATTTTTCAGTTGCGCCTTCATGTTCGGGATAATCGCAGCGTCGTGGGTCGCGGCAAAACTCTGCGCCAATCCGACAAAGCCGCTATAGCCGAGGTCGCGGCGCAATTTGTCGTAAGAATCCTGGTCGCTGTTGAGCGCCGTTTCGGGCGCGGCGAGCACGCCTTCGGCGCGGTCTAACTCATATTTCATGTATCCGGCGAAACCGATCATCGTCAAGCAGACGGCAACCACGAGGCACAAAACAAATCCGGTTAAACGTCCGATGCCGGCGGAAGATGGTTGGGGAGGGGCTATCATGAACGACTCGGAATCCTCGGGGCAAAGAAATGCCGGCTGCGGAAACTTACTTTGATCGTATATTATGGTTAATCGTCATAGAAAAAGCAATCTTTTCAAAGTGGTAGATGGAAGTCCTCATAGCTAAGGTAAGCTATTGGTATTGCAGGGGAGGCGGTTTGTCAGTTATTTTAAAGCATTCGGGGTCGCGCGAAACTAAAGCCGTCCTTGTTTGCCGGATATTCAAACGTTTATAGCTTTTAAAATTAAAAAGGTTTGGCCGTATATGTCTGAAGTTATAGGAAAAGAAGTCATATTATTTCCCGTCAATTTCGATCGCATGGATGACGTGGTTATCACGCGCATGGATTTAGAGGGGAGCCATATATCTCTCGCAAAAGTTGATCTTCTTGCGAAGGCCCTTCAGGTAAAGCGCGCTCGTCTCGGAAAGCTCGAAGGTGAGGATAGAGATGAATTCGGAGGTCACATGCCAAATTGGCCCGAAGTTACCTTGTCTATTGATTATGGGGATTTGAGCGAGTTTGAACCTTTATCGATCCGATTGATGAGAGAGGCTGGAATTCTACCGCCGGAATGCTGTCGCAGCATCGAGCCGATCGATCTTACGCGCGTTAACAAAATTCTTAAGCGTGCAATTCTTAGATATCCCCAAAAACCTGTCTACGAACTTGGTTTTCGTCGTGGGCGTATCGTTGTTGCCGACACGACCGATAAAAAATATCCGCTTCAAATTGGCGAGCATGTTTATGAGATATTAAGCCCGTATGGAAAAGGCCTCCACAATGGCTCGTTTCCCAATGAGGTGCTCATCCAAATCGCGGCAGCAGGGCTAAAGGGACTGCGCGTTAGCAAGCTTATTCATGACTATCCTCAGCGAGCCATAGATTCGAGAGCCTATAGGACGCGCGAATATTTGGAGGGTTTGGGTTTTCCATCACTGAAAGTCGAGTGCAGGTTTGGGCGTCTCTACTTTTTTGATTCTGAGCAACCCGCGCACCTTCGAAAATACAAAAAGTTATCAAGACAAGTCACGGAAGCAAAGAGGCTGATATTCCGACGTAATCTAGAGCGAAAACGGGCCCGTCACGCCAAGCCACCCCGCCCGGGTTTAAATCCGACCGTGCCTCATTCGAAAAAACGCCAGCTCAACCATTAGTTATAACGCGCCTGCAAGAACATATGCGCTCTTTACTCACTACTCCCTGTGCGTGAGATGCGGATATCGCGGTGAACGGAAATACCCAGAAGCAGCCCACAGCCGATTAGCAGCGTCAGCATTGCGGTGCCGCCGTAGGAGACAAGCGGCAGCGGAATGCCCACGACCGGAATAAGACCGGTGACCATCGCCACATTCACAAACACATACAGGAAGAAACTCGTGGTAAGGCCAAAGGCCGCGAGCCGCCCAAACTGATTGCGGCAGGTGAAGGCGATGATGAAGCCGTAGGCGATGAGCAGAAAATACAGCAGCAGCAGAAGCAGCGCGCCAAACATGCCGAATTCCTCGGCGAGCACGACGAAGATAAAATCGGTATGTTTCTCAGGCAGGAACTGCAGCTGGCTTTGTGTGCCTTGGCCGAAGCCTTTGCCAAACAATCCGCCGGAACCGAGCGCGATTTTAGATTGCAGAATGTTATAGCCGGCGCCAAGCGGATCCGCGCCCGGGTTCAAGAAGGTCATCAAACGCATGCGTTGATAGTCATGCAAATGATGCCACGCGATCGGCAGAATGGCTCCGGCAAGCGCAATCACAATCACAAATTTCCACCACCGCACGCCACCCGCGAAAAACACCGCACCGCTCGCGAGCATCAAGAGCATCGCCGTACCCAAATTGGGTTGCAACAACACCAGGCCAACGGGGGCCAGAACCATCGCGATAGGTGCTACGAGTTTCAGCGGGTGGCCGATATCTTCCATCGACAGGCTGTGAAAATATTTAGCCAGCGCCAGCACCAGTGTAATTTTCATGAGCTCGGATGGCTGAATGACGAAAAAGCCGAGATTGATCCAGCGCTGCGCGCCCATACCGATATGGCCCATGACTTCGACCACTACGAGCAGAAACAGCATCACCCCATACATGGGATAGGCGATCCGCAGCCAGACACGAACATCGACCAGCGCCACCAGAATCATCAGGCACAAACCGATGCCAAAACGCGACAGCTGCGCGGCCGCCCAGGGCTGCCAGTTTTTACCGCCAGCGGAGTACAGCAACGTAACCCCCATCAGGCCAATAACCACGATTAGGGCAATCAAACCCCAATTAAGATGCCTGAATTTATCGCCTAAACTCAGGCGTTCGGCGGAGGACAAACGGGACATAAAAACTTCCAATTTTCTTTTTGCTTGAGGCGCATTATGGCCTAGATTACCGGCGATTTCGATAGCTTTGTAGGAACAATTCTAATGCAAGCAGCCGTTATTGTCTTTCCGGGTTCAAACCGTGAGCGCGACGCCGCCAAGGCGCTGGAACGCGCTATGGGCAAAAAGCCGCTGATTGTCTGGCATGGCGACAGCACATTACCAAAAGTTGACCTGATCGTTCTGCCGGGCGGATTTTCCTATGGCGACTATCTGCGCACCGGTGCGATGGCCGCGCATTCGCCGATTATGCGCGAAGTCGTCGCGCGCGCGAAAAAGGGCGTGCGCGTTTGGGGTATATGCAATGGGTTCCAGATTCTATGCGAAACGGAGTTACTGCCCGGCATTCTGTTGCGCAATGCGAGCCTGAAATTTGTCTGCCGTCCGGTGACGCTGCGCGTCGAAAATAATGACAGCGACTTTACCCGTTTGTGCAAACCGGCGCAGGAAATCAAAACGATCGTCGCGCATGGCGACGGCAATTATTTTGCCGAACCCGATGTTTTGAAAAAACTCGAAGATAATCGGCAGATCGCCTTCCGTTATCTTGATAATCCCAACGGTTCGATCAACGATATCGCCGGTGTGTTTAACAAAGAACGTAACGTGCTTGGTCACATGCCACATCCGGAAGACAGTGTCGAACCACTGCATGGCAGCACCGACGGTGCGGTCTTGTTTGAAAGCGTCGCGAGGGCTTTGGGATGAGTGCATCTGTGCAAAAAAAATCGGCTGATAAACCGGGGCTTGCTCAGTTGCTCTCCGAGCATGGGATGACGCGCGCCGAATATGATGTTCTGCTTGGCGTGTTGGGGCGTGAACCAACGATGGCCGAGTTTGGCGTGGCCGCAGCAATGTGGTCGGAACATTGTTCCTACAAATCCACACGCGTATGGCTCAAAACACTCCCGACCACGGGGCCGCACGTCATTTGTGGTCCCGGCGAGAATGCGGGCGTCATCGATATTGGTGATGGCCAGGCAGCTGTATTTAAGATCGAAAGCCATAATCACCCGTCTTATATCGAACCCTATCAGGGTGCCGCGACGGGCGTCGGCGGCATTCTGCGCGACGTCTTCACGATGGGCGCGCGCCCAATCGCGAATTTGAACGCGCTGCGTTTTGGTGAACCGAAACACCCCAAGACCAAATCGTTGGTTGCGGGTGTTGTTGCGGGCATCGGTGGTTACGGCAATTGCGTTGGAATACCAACCGTCGCCGGCGAAACCAACTTTCACGCGAGCTACAACGGCAACTGCCTTGTAAATGCGATGACCGTCGGCATCGCCAATAAGGACAAGATTTTTTATTCCGCTGCCGCCGGTGTCGGTAATCCGGTGGTGTATGTCGGCTCCAAGACCGGACGCGACGGCATCAAGGGCGCCACGATGGCATCGGTCGAATTCGACGATAAAGCCGAAACAAAGAAACCAACCGTGCAAGTCGGCGACCCCTTTGCTGAAAAGCTTTTGATCGAGGCATGCCTCGAGTTGATGGCAACCGACGTTATTGTGTCCATCCAAGATATGGGTGCAGCGGGTCTGACATCGACATCGGTGGAGATGGCATCCAAAGGCAATCTCGGTATCGAGCTTGATCTCGATAAAGTCCCGCAACGCGAACCGAATATGAGTGCCTATGAGATCATGCTCTCCGAAAGTCAGGAGCGCATGCTGATGGTGCTGAAACCCGGCCGCGAAGCCGAAGCCGAAAAGATTTTCCATAAATGGGAATTGGATTTTGCCATTATCGGTAAGCTCACCAACACCGGCCATCTGGTTTGTAAGCGCAGTGGTAAGACCGAAGTCGATATTCCGGTTAAGCCGCTTGTCGATCAATCACCGATGTATGAACGTCCGTGGGAACCGACACCTGCGGCAGCCGAAGTGCCCGCCACAAAATATCCGTTGCCAAAAGGCGGTACGCTTTTTACGACGTTGCAAAAACTTATGGCGTCTCCCGATTTATGTTCACGCCGCTGGATTTGGGAACAATATGACAGCCTGATTGGTGCTAACACATCGCAGGGTCCCGGTGGCGATGCTGCTGTTGTGCGTCTCGATGGCGGCAACAAGGCCTTGGCGATGGTCGTTGATTGCTCGCCGCGCTATTGCGCTGCCGATCCGGTTATGGGCGGCAAGCAAGCGGTTGTTGAAACCTGGCGCAATCTGTGCGCGGTGGGTGCAAAGCCACTCGCGATCACGGACAATATGAACTTCGGTAACCCTGAAAAGCCCCGCATTATGGGGCAATTCGTGGGCGCCGTGCAGGGTATTAAGGAAGCTTGCCTCGCGCTCGACTACCCGGTCGTGTCCGGTAATTGCAGTTTGTATAACGAAACCAACGGCAGTCCGATTTTGCCGGCTCCCGTCATTGGCGGCGTTGGTTTGATCGCCGATGTAACCAAGACGGCAAACATTGCTTTTAAGAAAGACGGCGAAGCGATCATCCTCATCGGCGAGACGCATGGCCATATCGGACAATCACTCTACTTGCGCGAAATTCACGGTCGGGAAGAAGGCGCGCCGCCGCCGGTTCACCTCACCGCTGAACGCCGTCACGGTAAATTTGTTCGTAACCGTATCACCGAAGGCGATATTACGGCTTGCCACGATGTTGCGGACGGTGGCCTTCTGGTTGCGGTTGCTGAAATGGCTTTGGCGGGGAATGTTGGCTGCTCGCTCGAGGTCGAAAGCGCCGAAGCCGGTTTCTGGTTCGGCGAGGATCAGGCGCGCTATGTTGTCACCGTCAAAGATGCCGATGATTTCCAATTGAAGCTTGAAGAAGCCGGCATACCCCATCTGTTACTTGGCCAAACCGGTGGTAATACTCTGGCAATTAAAGGAAACGGAGCCGTCGACATTTCGGAGCTCAAGGCTCTTCACGAAGGCTGGTTGCCCGAATTTATGGGCGTATAAGGCCTTTAGAGTTCGATTGTGGCAAGTGCCGCTGAACTCAAGGCATGTTTTGCTCTGTTGATCAGGCTCCGAGGCACTAGCGCTCGCATTCTTACTCCTTCCGGATCAGTTATTTTTTCTTTGAATTGCACCTCGACCTGGCGAATGTCTGCTTCCTCAGTTGTGTTTTCGGGCAAAGGTGCTATGCCGACTTCTATGGCAGGTACGTGGTTGTTATACACTGTCTCATCAGCGATCATTCTACGTCGTCCGGGGTTCTGAATAATAATCACCCGCTTGTTTGGAACTTCAGGAACAACCACTTTGATACGATCTGTATTGTTGCCCGAATCCTGATCCATAAACAGAACACAGATCCCCCCGCCTTTAACGGAAGCTTCCCCTGTTTTGAAAGAATCTAAGGATTCTTCTCTTCCTGAGATGAGGGCGGCGGTAAGTTGCCATGCAAGATATGTTTGTGCTGCCTCGTCTGGCCCTTTAAGATGAATTTCGACGGGAAGGCTCGGATTTTCCTCCCAATAGGCGGGAATAATCTCCGCAAGAGTTTGGGCCAATTTTTTCAGCTCGAGGACATACGCCCTCCGGCTGTTGCGAAGTATGGGTTCCGGCATATTAAAAATCCAAATCCATTCAATTTAAAAATACCCCTTTTTATAACACAAAATGCAGATTTTTGAGACTTCTTTTTAGTTTCATAAGGAATGAATAGGGTTAAAATTGAGAGATTGCACCCTTTCCGAAACCGGTTGGACGCCCTATATAGAGTGGGAGGGAGACATTCAAATGCCTATGAATATCGAAGAAATCGAACGTTTGATTAAAGACGCATTGCCAGATGCGAAGGTCGAGCTCAAAGACCTGCGCGGCGATGGCGACCATTACCAGGCGACCGTTGAAAGTGCCGCGTTTTTTGGCAAGTCGCGTGTGCAGCAACATCAAATGGTTTATGCCGCGCTGCAGGGCCGTGTTGGTGGGGTTTTGCATGCGCTTGCCCTCACGACGATGGCGCCCAATCAACAAGTCCAAAGTTAAAAACGCAAAAGGAGATACCCAATGACCGATCCCGCCGCCGCCGAACGCATTCGGCTTGATATTACGTCAAACGACGTTGTGCTTTATATGAAGGGCACGCCAGTCTTTCCGCAATGCGGTTTTTCCGCGCAGGCGATACAAATTCTCAGTATGCTCGGTGTGAAGTTCAAGGGCGTCGATGTACTCAGCGATCCAAGCCTGCGTCAGGGCATCAAGGATTTCAGCAGCTGGCCGACCATTCCTCAGCTTTATATCAAGGGTGAGTTTGTTGGCGGTTGCGACATCATGCGCGAAATGTTCCAGAGCGGTGAATTACAAAAGACGCTTACCGACAAGAACGTTCCCTTTGAAGCGCATCAGAAGACGGGTTAACCAACACCTCGTATAGCCTTGAAGAATAGCGCTCAGCTCATTGAAGGTGCATTTCGGTATCATCAAGCTGGCCTGTTGCCGGAGGCTGAGCAAGCGTATCTCGACATTCTGAAGGCCGATAAACGCAACGCGCATGCTTTGTGGTTGCTCGGCACGCTTTATTTGCAAACCAATCAGCCGGAACGGTCTGTTGAATGTCTAGAGCGTGCGCTACGTTTAGAGCCAGATAATCCTGAGATATTAAATAATATTGGTCTCGCCTTGCGTGCGTTAGGGAGATTGGATGATGCGAAGGCTAAATATGAAAAGGCCGTGCGTGTTAATCCACATCATGTTCAAGCGTTAAATAATCTCGGCAGTCTTTTTTATGAATTGGGTAATTGGAGCGAGGCGGTGCGGTGGGCCGAGCGTGCGCTAACTGTGAACCCAAAGGATGCATCGGCTCATTACAATCTCGGAAATGCTTTGCGTGCCCAAGAAAAGAGGAGCGACGCGATCGCTCATTACGAACACGCGTTGCACCTGCAACCAAATTATGTTGATGCGCTGGTTAATCTTGGTATCACGCTCTGCGCAGAAGATCGGCCCGATGAGGCTATCGCACAATTTCAGCAGGCCTTGCACCTTGTGCCCGATCATCTTCAGGCCCTTAATAACCTCGCCAATGCCTTACGTGATAAAGGTCGGTTCGAAGAAGCCGTTTCTCTTTATGAACGCGTTCTCAAGCTCAAGCCTGACTATCCCGAAGCGCTGATGAATTTTGGCGTCGCGCTGCGCGATCAAGGGAAAGCACAAGAAGCCATTCAGACATACGAGCAGGCCCTCCGTATGAAACCGGGTTTGGCCGAAGCTCTCGTGAATACAGGTGTTGCGCTGCAAGATCTTGGCCGATGGGAAGAAGCGGTTGTGAAACATGAAGAGGCATTAGCTCTCAAAGCGCATTTGGTCGATGCGCAATGGAATATGGCCTTGGCTCTCCTCGCGCTTGGTCGTTACCCTGAAGGATGGGCGTTATATGAAAGTGGGCTCAGTAAAAAGAATAAACGCCCCGCTGTTTTCACGACAAAAAAATGGGACGGCTCAGTTTTTTCCGGCAAGCGATTGTTAATTTGGTGCGAACAGGGGCTCGGCGACTCCCTTCAATTCATTCGCTACGTGCCTATGTGCAAGGCAAAAGGCGGCAAAGTTGTTGTGTTGTGCCCACAACCGCTCGCGCGCCTTTTCCGCAACACTACTGGCGTCGATGAAGTTGTAGGTGCCATTCATGAGAGTGATTTCGATTATCAAATCGCGATGATGAGTCTGCCATACGTTTTTGGAACGACGCGGGATACCATTCCAGCGGACATTCCCTATGTGCATGTAAGTCATGAGGCACGCGGCAAATGGGCGCCTCAATTTTTAGGCAGCAAACAATTTAGAGTAGGCCTCGTCTGGGCTGGTAACCCGGTTGAACATGTCGTTCAAGCCCATTTGATCGATCAGCGTCGGAGTTTAAAGCTTTCGCAGATGATGCCTATTCTCGATACGCGCGATGTTCAATTCTACAGCTTGCAAATGGGCAAAGCTGCCGGGCAGATTGATGAACTTGGATTTCGAGACAAAATCGTCGATCTCATGCCGGCGGTTCATGATCTTATGGACACGGCGGCCATTATCGAAAATCTTGATCTCGTCATTTCCGTCGATACATCCGTGGTCCATCTGGCGGGCGCCTTGGGGAAGCCGGTTTGGGTACTGTCGCGCTTTGATGCGTGCTGGCGTTGGTTACAAAACCATGAAACAAATCCCTGGTACCCGACAGCGCGCGTTTTTGGCCAGTCATCGCCGGGAGATTGGGAAACCGTTATCGGTCAAGTCGCTGGAGCCTTGCACCGCGCTGTCTAAATTTTTCTTTGGATGTAGGAAATTAATCTTAACAACCGCAGCTTACTTACGCCCCCGCTTCTGGCGTAACATTTCATAATCCAGTAAGTCGTGAATTTGCGGGCGGATAGCGCTGATCTTTTTCTTGCGATCCTCACTCGCTTGGAGGCGGTGGTATATCGTGGTGGTCATCGCGGCGAAATCGCGTGCGGAGAGTTTGTGGTGCAATTCATCTGTAACTTCTTTAAGGCGCGCGATGATTTCGGTGAGAAGCTCCATATCCTGGCCAAAAACGAGGCTTTTCATCGCATCGGCGCCGGCAACGTCATTATCGCTCATAAGCAACGCTGGCGTTGTGCCGAGAGCTTCGGCGAGCGCTTTGGCTGTATCGTAGCGCGGAAAGCGTGAGCGGCCTTCCAGCATATCGCGCACGGCAGTGGCGTTTAATCCTGCTTTCAAGGACAGACTGCGCGGATTGTAATCCTGTTCTTCCATCAATGTACGCAGGTTGCGGACCCAGTTGGGAAGTGCGGCGGCTTTGGTTTTGCTCATGTTTTTGTCTTAGACAGTCCGGTTTTGACTGTCAATGGGAAATATACAACGTTTAACATGATATATCCCAGTATGGTTAATAAAGCGACCTGCGATGAAGACTGTCAGGCAACCGATCGTGGCGCCTGCAAAAACATCCGACAAAAAATGAGCGTTAACGATAACGCGACTAATGGCGAGCAGACAGGCGAGAGCAATCCACCCCACTCGTCCACGCGGAAAAAACATTATCAGTAAAGAAGCGAGAGCAAAGGCCGTCGTTGCATGGCCCGAAGGCATCGAATTCCATGGGGCGTGGAAGGAGAAGGGATGAAAACTATACAACCCCTCGCGTTCCAGTTCGACCGGACGACCCCGACCCAGAATGGGCTTGATAATATCGGTAATGATGCCGGAGCCACCGACGCAGACGAACACAAAGAGGATGGCTTCGCCAATGCGTGCAGCTTGTGTGCGAAGCGCGCTACGCACCTTTAGTCGTGTGAGAGCTATGCAGATAAAAACGCCGATACCAGCGGGCCATAAATACCATTTTGATTTACCGAGATCGGTGTAGGCGCGAAAAAAATTGATCACCTCTTGATGCTGCATATCAATCGTACGCATATATTCCGCCAAAGGCCGGTCGACGAAGTTAATAAGCGCTGCCTCTAAGGCAACAAACAGAAACACATAAAGCATGAGGCGATGGCTGTCCGTCATGGATGTTTGGCGGGTGGTTGCATAATATAGACGGCCAGTTCAGTGGGGTGGCCTTGACCGATATTTAAACCTTCCGCTTTACCTATCATCATCGGTTGACGGGCTCTCTTTGGAAAGGCCGTCAGGAAGGATTGCTGACGTTTGCTGTCAATGAGGCCGACCAGACAGCCATTGTGCTGCATGGCAGTCGCGGCATCGGCACCATCATGCGCAATCACTGTGTCCGTACCGGCGAGGAAGACAAGGCTCGGTTCTTCATAAGATGCTGAGACGATCTGAAGGCGATCGCAAGGTTTGATCGTTTCGGCAATTTGCACGGCCTGACGTGAAATCCATAAATGTTGCAGACGTGGCAGAGTGCTGCCGAAAACAAAACTCATAAACATTAAACTGCCGATGACGAGCGCAAGCGCACTATCGGTTTTCCGCTGCATCAAAAGGAAAAGGGCGGCCCCTTGTGCAAGGATAAGAAGCGCGCTCGCAGCGATCTGGCCGAAATTCCATACATGATCAGATAAATAGGGAAGCAGCGCAAAGGCGACTGCGATGCCGGTGCCGACCAGCAACCACAAAGCTATTCCCGACATCCACATCCAACGTCGTGGTTTCTCGGCAAGTGCCGGAAAACCATCCAACAAGAATTTTGCCGTGAGTATCGCAATGGCAGGATAGGTAGGCAGAACGTAATGCGGAAGCTTGGTCAGCGATAATTCAAAAACGATCCATGTGGGAATGATCCAGCCAAGGCAGAAGCATACCGCAGGCCTGTGGCGATTTTCCCATGCATCGGGAGTTGCCAGAAGAACGAACAACGCAAAAGGAAAAAACATAACGGACAATGCTACGAGATGCAGGCCGGGCGGTAACATGCCACGATTTTGACCCTGCCAAAGTTTCGCAAACATATCTTGCCCAGCCGATTGTTCGAGAAACGCGCCATGGCTTTGCAAAAGAATAGCGATGAACCAAGGGGCGACGAGAAGCAACAGGTAGGGTATCCCGGCCAACGGTTTGAGCGCCATAAACCATTTCAGATTTTTGTTTGTGAAGCGCAGCCACAGTAGCGTCGATAAAACCACCAACAGAATAATTGGCCCTTTAAGAAGAATGCCAACACTGAGCGCCGTCCAGAAGGCAAGCGATACGCGTCCATTCATACGTATGTTCAGATAAGCGCGCGCAAGAGCATATTGCGCCACCATAATACTGCCGAGCAGGGCGGCATCCGTTTTTGCCAAGCGTGCCTCAACGTTCAGAAGAACACACCCTGCCATCATCATCGCAGCAAGAAATCCCGGCAGCGGTCCGAACAGCAGAGAGCCAAGCGCTGCTGTCATAACGACGGCGACCGTTGCACCGACGAAGGATGGAATGCGATAGGCCCAAATCTCGTTGAGATGCGCCGCATTAAACAATTTAACGCTTGCGGCCTGCAGCCAGTAAATGCCAATTGGTTTTTTGTAGCGTGGTTTATCCTGTAACCGAATGTCGACGTAATTTCCGGTTTCGATCATCTGTTTGCTGGCCTGCGCGAAGGATGACTCGTCACGGTCGGTCGGCGGCAGGCTCACAATTCCCGGGATAAAAAACGCTACGCACAGCAAAACCAGAAAGGCATAGGCAAGAGGGCTCAGATTTTTGCCGTCGGGCGCAAAAAATTGCGCGGGTATGGAGGTTTGGCGATCAGGCATTGTTCTTTGGTTTGCGATGCGTCCATATGAAATAAATATTCCGTAGATAGATAAAAACGCCGAGACCTTGCCCAAGGATAAAGACGATGTCTTGCTTATGGAGGGCGTAGGCAAAGACAATCAAACCGCCGCCGAGGCTGAAATACCAAAACACTTCCGGCATGACGCTTTTTTTAGCTTTCTCGCTCGCGAGCCACTGACAGACGAAGCGCATCATAAACATGGATTGGCCGAAGAAACCAATGACAACCCACAGGTCAAACTGCGCTTTAAACCAGTCGATGAATGTCATTAAGGAGGATTGCATGGGTTTTCTTTCGGAAGGCTCGGAAGGTTAAGAGGATCAAAGTACACAAGGATTATCCCGGCGCAAGTCACAATTCAGCCGTTTAAACCTCGATTGAGCGCAAAAGGCAGAATGTTATAATATAACATTTTCTTTGCCTTTACGGGATCGGCAGTTTATAAACGCCGCTCGCAGGGAGCATAGGAAATGCAGCAGAGTTTAATAGGAATGAGCATAGGGCCGCGCGTGGCCATGGCGGCGGCTGGTGTTGTCTGTATTTGGGTTTTGGTGATGTGGGCCATGCAATGACGATTAAGCTCGATAATCTTTCTGTTGGTTATGAACGGCACCCGGCCGTGCATCATCTCAGCGGTACCTTCGATAGGGGATCACTGACGGCGATTGTTGGTCCCAATGGCGGCGGGAAAAGTACTTTGTTGAAGGCACTTGTCGGTTTCCTACGGCCGATGACGGGACATATCGATTATAATGGCCTGGCGCCGCAGGACATCGCCTATTTGCCGCAGCAGAGCGAAGTTGATCGCAGTTTTCCTTTAAATGTTCTGGATGTCGTTTCCCTCGGCCATTGGCCAAAGATTGGCATGTTTCATGGCCTTACCCCAGCGCAACGCGACGCTGCGATGCAGGCGCTCGAAAAAACCGGCATGGAGGCGTTTGCCAAACGGCCGATTGGCGTTCTTTCGACCGGCCAGTGGCAACGCGTGTTGTTCGCGCGCCTTATGGTTCAGGATGCAAAAGTCTTTTTGCTTGATGAGCCCTTTGCTGCAATCGATGGCCGTACAACGCATGACTTGATGCATATTCTGCAACATCTGCAGGAAGAAGGCCGCACCATCATTGCCGTCATGCATGACTTGCCGCTGGTACGTGAACATTTTCCGCAAGCCTTGATGCTGGCCCGTGAATTGATTGCCTGGGGAGCGACATCGGATGTCTTGTGCGATGAGAATCTGGCCCGCGCATCGTCAATTGCGGGCAATTGGGTTGAGCATGCTGCCGAATGCGAAAGGGCTGCATGATGATTGCTGCGCTCGCCGATCCTGCGATGAAACGCGCGCTTGTTGGCGCACTGTTGGTTTCGTTGAGTGGTGCGCCCCTTGGCGTCATGCTGGTGCTGCGCCGTATGAGCCTGATGGGGGATGTGATCGCGCATGCGATTTTACCGGGTACGGCGGCAGGCTTTATTTTGGCAGGCCTATCCATGCCGGCCATGAGTATTGGCGGTTTAATTGCGGGCCTTACGGTCGCATTGGTCGCTGGCCTTGCAACACGTTTTACGGCAATGCGTGAGGACGCAAGCCTTGCGACCTTCTATTTGCTTGCCGTTGCGGTCGGTATTCTGATGCTGTCGCTGCACGGCTCGGCACAGGATCTGGAAGATATTTTGTTTGGCGATGCGCAGGCGATTAGCAACCCGATGCTGATCATTATGGCCGTTGTGACGAGCTCAACTTTGCTGGCTCTTGCCGTCATCTATCGTCCGCTCGTGGTTGAATCTTTTGACCCCAATTTTATGAAAGCCGTGCGCGGACGCGGCGGATTCTATCATGTCCTGTTCATGCTGCTCGTGGTTCTGAATATGGTGGAAGGTTATCGCGCACTCGGCACGTTAATGGCCTCGGGCCTTTTGCTTATCCCCGCCGTCACGGCTCAGTTCTGGACACAGCGTCTGTCGCGCCTGATGCTCGTGGCCATTTTCATCGCAGCGATTTCATCGGTGGTTGGAATATTCGTAGCAGCCGCGTACAAAGTCCCATCCGGACCCGCGATCGTGCTGATTATAGGATTGTTTTATATTTTATCGGTTCTGTTGGGACGCCACGGCAGTGTCCGCGCGCGTTACTTCCCATTCCGGCATTTGGAAGCTTAGTTACCCGCAAAACCGCCGCGGCGGAGGGCCTCAAGACGCGTTGGGTCTTCGGCTAATTCAGATGGGATCATACCGCCGGCCGTTGCGCTGCCCAGTTCCTGCGCAATCTTGTTGAGCAGGGATGTGGCATCCGATGGGCTCAGCAGCGCATCACGCACCAGGCCACACAGGGCTAAATAAGCGACAGGCGAAAGTTCAACTAACACGACCAAATTCCTTATCTTTGTTTCAAAGTACTTTTTGTTTAATCTTCAATTCCTAACTCCACCTTAACCGCAAACCATGAAAGCAAAAAAACAAATCGACATCTTTTTTTCCTGAAAAATCATGAAAGTAATTCACATTAACTATAATGGGTATGAAGGTACCAAAAGCGGGTAAAGGTCCGATTTTAAAGGAAGCTGTAGGGGTCGATGTCAACCATAATTCGGAGGGAGCGGGGTATTTTAGCCCCGCCCAGCCATTGGCGGATACTCGCCGATAGGTTGATATTTCGAGGAGCCTGAACCAGCAACCGGTGCCTGTAGCGCCCCCGGAGCATGGCAAAAGGGGCGGGCGCCGGGCCCAAAATGCGGAGTTTTTGATTTTGCGGGGCGGCGGCCGCAATTTGCTCGGCCAACCGGATAACGTGATTTTTATCAGCGCCTGAAACCGTAATGCTGGCGAGCCGCCAGGCTGGTGGCAGATGATAGGCTTCGCGTTCTTTGAGCTCCGCCGCCATAAAGGAATCCCGGTCGCCTTTCAGTAACGCTTTCATCACGGGATGATCGGGCGCAGTGGTTTGCAGCAGAACGCGTCCGGCATCTTCGCCGCGGCCACTGCGTCCGGAGACTTGCTGCAGCAGTTGAAAGGTCCGTTCGGCAGCGCGCGGATCACCACCCGCAAGACCGAGATCAGCATCCACAACGCCAACCAAGGTGAGGCGTGGGAAGTGATAGCCCTTCGCCATAATCTGTGTGCCGATCAGAAGATCGAGCTCCTGATTGGCCATCTGGTTCACGAGCGCCTGCGCGGCTTTGGGGCCATCGAGGGTATCGCTCGCCATAATCGCGAAGCGTATATCGGGCATGCGCGCCTTCATTTCTTCGGCGACGCGCTCAACACCTGGGCCGCAAGCGGCAAAACGTCCTTCCGCGCCGCAGGTTGGGCATTTATCGGGCAGCCGCATCGAGAAATTACAGTGATGACAATGCAATCGGCCGGATTGTTTATGCTCGATCATCCAGCTGGTGCAATTCGGACAGGCCAAGCGGTGGCCGCAAGCGCGACACAGGGTGAGCGGCGCATAACCGCGCCGGTTGAGGAACAGCATCGCTTGTTGCTTATCGGCAATCGTTTTCTGCAAAGCCTCAAACAAAGGCGGACTAATAAAATTCTGCGCCGTCATTTTATATTTACGCAGATCGACGAGTTCGATTTTTGGCATCGCCGCTTTGCCAAAGCGTTCATGCAAAACGACATGATCATATTTTTTCTGCTGCACGTTAAACATCGTTTCGAGCGATGGCGTGGCACTTGAAAGAACGAGTGGAATATTGCCGAGATGCGCGCGGACAACCGCCATATCGCGGCCGTGATAGATGACGCCTTCTTCCTGCTTGTAAGCCGCTTCGTGTTCTTCATCGACGACGATGAGACCCAAATTGGGATAGGCAAGAAATAAGGCTGAGCGCGCGCCGAGAATAAACTTGCTCTCACCGCGCATGATCGCGTGCCAATTAATGCGGCGTTGCTTTTCAGTGAGTTCCGAATGCCATTGGGTGGGTTGAACACCAAAACGTGCGGCGAAGCGGTCGAGCAAGGCGGCCGTCATCGCAATTTCGGGCAGCAGAACTAACGCCTGCTTGCCTTGACGGAAGCATTCGGCAATCGCTTCACAGAAAACCTCGGTCTTGCCGGAACCGGTGACGCCGTCGAGCAGCGTGACGGAATAGGCTTCGTCCCGGACTTTTTGAACGAGGGCATCGGCGGCTTTTTTCTGATCATCCGTTAAATGCGGTTGGTGATGATTGGGTTTGGGGGGCGGACATGAAAAATCATCGTTCTTTTTCGGTTTCAACAACCGCATGCTGCCGAACGCCATTTTCAGCACGGCGCCCGGCGGCGTCACTGTATATTGCGCGACCCAATCGACAAAATTCCGAGTGGTCTCGGGTAGGGGTGGCAGATCAACCGTGCCCGTGATGTGTCTCAGTTTGGAGAGGGGCAGGTTGCTGGTGCCCTTACCCCAAACCACACCGATCATCTGTTTAGAGCCAAAGGGCACATCGACCACGGTGCCCGGCTGCAGTTTTTGACCGGCCAAGGGCAGGTAATCGTAGGCATCCGCCAGCGGCAGAGGCAGCAATACGCGAAGGGTAGCGGGGGGCTGATTCATAGGCTAGGATAATGTCTGATGATTTGGTGCACGTCACCACCCATATCGTGAGGAGATTAAACGTGAAGTTCTTCGTAGACACCGCCGATTTGAATGACATTAAGGACCTTGCCGCCACCGGTTTGCTGGATGGCGTGACGACAAATCCGTCGCTGGTTGCCAAATCCGGCCATAGCAATTTCATCGACCTGATTAAGGATATTTGCGCGGTCGTATCTGGCCCCGTGAGCGCCGAAGTTGCGGCGACCGATTTTGACACAATGATGGCGGAAGGGCTTTATCTGTCGAAGATCGCCAAGAACATCGCTGTGAAGGTGCCGCTCACGCCTGCGGGTCTCAAAGTCTGCAAAACTTTGTCACAACAAGGCACGATGGTGAATGTGACGCTATGCTTCTCAGCGGCACAAGCCATTCTCGCGGCCAAGGCAGGCGCTACATTCGTTTCGCCTTTCGTTGGCCGTCTGGATGACATCGGCGAAAACGGCATGCAGTTGATCGCCGATATCTGCGAAATATACAAAGCCTATCCGCAATTCAAGACCGAAGTTCTAGTGGCCTCAGTACGTCATCCGATGCACGTGGTTGATGCGGCAAAGCTTGGTGCGCATGTAGCGACGATTCCACCGAATGTTATTCGTCAACTGTTCGCGCACCCGCTTACAGAGAAAGGCCTCGCACAATTTGTTGCAGATTGGCAAAAGACCGGGCAAAAAATCCTGCCCGAGGGTGTGCAGCCGATGAAGACGGGCCGCGCTTAAATTCTTCGCAAAGTTAAAGACGAAATTTGGGCGTTAGATGGTCCACACTTAGCTCGTACCGTTGATCTTCGGCGTCCAGATAGTAAGCACGCTTTGGAAACAGGCGGTTGTCGCCCGTTATCTGAGATCTCGCATATTCTATGACGGACGCTCCTCCCGAGCGATAGTCGGTTATTCGTAGGAGCGGGTTTGGTTCGCCCGCAAGAGGCGCTGGCCGAATAATGGGTTCTTCGCCAACGACATATCCAAATGGGGATAATTCGTGGTGCTTAGGTTCGAGAGTCGTGGTTTCAGTGGGGTCAGCCGTAAGGGGTTTCGTTTCGAGAAGCCCGGGTGTGCGTTCCAATGTGTATGGCGAGGGTTCGAAAGCCCTCGTTTCAAAGACCTCAGCCCTTACAGCTTCAAGAACTACCGTTCCGAGGTTCCCGGCTGGAGGTCGTTCTAAGGTATCCGCTATATCTGCCCGCATATCCTTCTCCAGAATCAATGCACAGTTCGATTAGGATATGCCAAAAACAGAAAAGCCCTAGTCTTTTTACTTTGCATTAGTAAGAAATAAATTACTTCTTTTTAACATTTTGTGATTAGGAGTGATTCGATGGCTGCCACAAATATCATTGCCCTTCCGTGGGCTGACGATGTGATTGATGCCGTCGCAAAGTGGCAGAGCTGGCTGCGTTATGAAAAACGTGCCTCGTCTCACACGGTTGAATCGTATGAATTTGATCTCCACAACCTGTTTCAGTTTCTCAATCAGCATCGCGGCAAGCAAATTAGCTTGACGATGCTGTCATCGCTTTCGCTTGGCGATTTTCGCAGTTGGCTTGCAAACAATGCAGCCAAAAGTCGGCAGGCTTCGTCGCGTGCACGGGCTGTCGCAGGTGTGCGTAACTTTTTCCGCTGGCTCGACCGCACCGGGCAGCTTCATAACAATGCGATTGAACTTTTGAAATTGCCTAAAACGGCGCGCCGCCTGCCGCGTCCGGTCACGGAAATGCAGGCGCAGGATATCGTCGCACTCGCGAAAAATGTGCCCGAAGAGAACTGGGTGGGTTTGCGCGATCAGGCCTTATTCACGCTGCTCTATGGTGCCGGCCTGCGCATCAGTGAGGCGCTGGCGCTCACCCATGCCGATCTGGCGCAAAAAAGCCGTATCACCGTGACGGGTAAGGGCAATAAGCAACGCAACGTACCGATGTTGCCAATCGTTTATGAAAGTTTGGAGCGTTATTTGGATGTTTGCCCTTATGTTGCGGGTGAGAAAGGCAAGAGTAAAGCTATTTTTGTGGGATCGCGCGGGGAGAAATTAAATCCCGCCGTGGCACAACGCCATTTGCGCCAACTGCGTCGCCAACTCAATTTGCCTGATAGCGTCACGCCGCATGCCCTGCGCCACAGTTTTGCGACGCATCTTTTAACAGCAGGAGCCGATTTACGCAGTTTGCAGGAATTGCTTGGTCACAGCTCGCTGTCGACTACACAGCTTTATACGCAGGTCGATGCGCAGCAACTACAGAAAGCCTATAAGGCGGCGCATCCGCGGGCGAAGTAAATTTACGCGGCCTTCTTGAGCGAAGCCATATCAATGACAAAGCGATATTTAACGTCGCTCTTCAGCATACGGTCATAGGCTGCGTCGATTTTCTGGATCGGGATAATTTCGATGTCTGACGTGATGTTGTGCTCGGCGCAGAAATCGAGCATCTCCTGCGTTTCCTTGATACCGCCGATCAACGATCCCGCGAGCGAGCGTCGCTTGAAGATAAGGCCAATGATGTGCGGCGAAGGGTGCGGCGAGCTGGGTGCACCGACATTGCACATAGTTCCGTCGCGTTTTAGTAAGTTGATAAAGGGATCGAGATTATGCGGTGCGGCCACGGTGTTGAGGATAAAATCAAAACTGCCGGTATGCTTCGCCATTTCATCAGTATTCTTTGAAATGACGACGTCGTTTGCGCCAAGCCGTTTCCCATCTTCAGTTTTGCCAGGTGAGGTTGTGAACAAAACCACATGGGCGCCCATCGCGTGCGCGAGTTTGACACCCATATGTCCGAGACCGCCGAGGCCAACAATGCCAACCTTCTTACCTTTGCCAGTTTTCCAATGGCGCAGCGGTGAATAGGTTGTGATCCCCGCACACAGAAGGGGCGCAACACCGGCGAGGTCGAGTTTTGGAGAAACTTTTAGAACGAAGTTTTCATTGACGACAATGGTCGATGAATAACCACCATACGTCGTGCCGCCAGAAACTTTGTCCTGGCCGTTATAGGTGCCCGTGAAGCCGTTGTCGCAATATTGCTCGAGCCCTTCTTTGCAATTGGGACAGGTACGGCAAGAGTCGACCATGCAGCCGACGCCAGCAAGATCGCCTTCTTTAAACTTGCGGACGTGCGTGCCTACTTTGGCGACGCGCCCAACGATTTCATGTCCGGGCACGCAGGGATAGGTTGTCGGATTCCATTCGCTCCATTCGCCGCGTGCCTGGTGCAAATCGGAATGACAGACGCCGCAATAGAGAATTTCGATCTGCACGTCATTGGGGCCCGGATCGCGGCGCTCAAAGTTGAACGGCCCCAACGGCGAGCTTGCGGACTGAGCCGCATAACCGAGAGCTTTCAACATAGTATATCTCCGTTGTTGGAGGGATCAGATATGGATCGGCCGACCGTCGACGGCCAGTGCCGCTTCTTTCACCGCTTCATTTAAAGTGGGATGAGCGTGGCTGGTACGGGCGATATCTTCGCTGCTTGCGCTAAACTCAATTGCGAGAGCCAGTTCGGCGATCATCGTTCCGGCATCAGGTCCGATAATATGCGCGCCAAGTACGCGGTCAGTTTTTGCGTCGGCGAGAATTTTGACAAAACCTTCCGTATCGGCCATCGCGCGCGCGCGCCCATTGGCGGTGAAGGGGAACTTACCGGTTTTGTATTGAATGCCTTCAGCTTTGAGTTGCTCTTCGCTCTTACCGACCGAGGCGATTTCCGGCCAGGTGTAAACCACATTCGGAATAGCGTCGTAATTGATGTGACCGGATTGGCCTGCAATGATTTCGGCGCAGACGACACCTTCTTCTTCGGCCTTGTGCGCAAGCATAGCGCCCGCGATCACGTCGCCAATGGCGTAGATGCCTTTGACGTTGGTCCGGAAATGATGATCAACGGCGATGCGCTTGCGATCATCCAGCTTCACACCGACTTTCTCGAGTCCTAATCCTTCGGTGTAAGGGCGACGACCGATGGATAGAAGGACGACGTCGGCTTGTATTTTCTCAGCACTACCGCCTGCGGCCGCTTCGACAGTGAGCGATACTTGATCGCCTTCCACGCGCGCCGATGTAACTTTGGTCCCGAGTTTGAATTGCAGGCCTTGCTTACCAAGAATCTTCTGCGCGGTTTTGGAAATCTCGATATCCATGCCCGGCAACACCCGGTCGAGGAATTCAATGACGGTAACTTCGGCGCCGAGACGTTGCCAGACCGAGCCGAGCTCAAGTCCAATGACGCCACCGCCGATCACGACCATTTTCTTTGGCACGGATGATAGTGCGAGCGCGCCAGTTGACGTGACGATGCGTTTTTCATCAACCGTAATACCGGGCAGGGGCATGCTTTCAGAACCGGTCGCGATGATGATGTTCTTCGCGGCATAGGTTTCATTGCCGACGGTGACTTGGCCCGGCGCCGAGATCGTGCCTTTGCCCTTAAGCCAGTCGACTTTGTTCTTGCGGAACAGATATTCGATGCCCGTGGTATTGTCTTTCACCACTTTAGATTTGTGCGCCATCATCGCATCGAGATCGAGCGTCACATTGCCGACTTTTACGCCATGCACACCCAGATGATTTTTGGTTTCGGTAAATTTTTCCGAGCTTGTGAGGAGCGCTTTCGATGGGATACAGCCGACATTGAGGCATGTACCGCCGAGCGCTGGGCCGTTTTCAACACAGGCTGTCTTCATGCCGAGCTGCGCGCCGCGGATAGATGCGACATAGCCACCGGGGCCACCGCCAATAACGATGAGGTCGTAGGATGTGTTGGGCATATGGAATAAACGCTGGAAAAGGTGGGTGAAACTCACCTATTCATAACGCTAATGCGTTAGAGCGTCGAGAAGAATTTCTTCGTCTTGCAGTTTTCTACATTCTCAAATCCAAGGGATTTCCTTGGCTGAGATAGCGTAGGCTGCTTCCCCACGAGCGATCTTGAAGAGCATGGCCGTCGAACATTTGGCTAATAGTCCCGCTTCCCACTAATGGTATGAGATATTGAGTAAGAAGATCACCTCTAATAGGCGCATATCCTGCATTTGGATTAAATCGATGTGCTTCTGCTCGAATGGCAAGAATAATAGATGTGATCTCTGCGCTCATCTGTGATGGGCCTAAGCTGGCATCTGGACGATAGACTAGGCAATGCTCATTAAATAAACGGAGTGCCCGATCTGAAATTGTCCCGGCGTGGTTCATTGTGGTGAGCTGATGGATAGTTCCTGCCCAAAATGGTGCTGCTGATGTTGTTATGGGATCTTGAAAAACGGGATCAATTAGTAAAAGCTTTTTCATAATAGAATTTGTGTTAATCGATATTGTCATAAGTTCGTCGAGCTTTTCAATAAGCGTTCCGCCACCTCCCGGAAAAATGACGCCCAAATCTCCTCCATAGAGAAGGCCATCTGTTCTTGCTCCCAATCGAAGGTCATCTTCCAAATCAAGCAGCTGTTTAAGGCAGACCGTTACCCCTCTATGAAGTGGTAATCCTTCTTTCTGAATAAGGCCCTGAGTTATAACGAAGCGTGCCATTCTATCGTTGCGAGTGGCCCCGTAAGCCCATTCACCCATCAAGCTAGTATTTTCATCCGGAAATGCTCCGAGATAGTTGCCACCTCCACTCAGCATTGGCATATCGAGATCATATTGTGCATCAAGCCTTCCTAAGGTTTCTGCAACTGTTCTTACGACTTCCTTTATGCCGGGGATTTTTGATGGAGAACTGGCCATATACGCGCAAACGCAAAAGTCGTTTTCTCTTATGCGCAGCATTTCTCTTAATTCTTGTGGTCTTCCTATGTTTCCTACCGGTATGATTTTCATACCCACGCGTTCATACTCAGCTACAATCTGATCAAGATCCGTTGTGAAAGGTTTTTCGAGAGCGGTCATTATAAAATTCCTTAAATAAAAAACGGAGCCGAATGGGCCCCGTTATATAGGATTGATGCCAGATTCGTCAAACGCCTAAGAGCAACCGCTCCGGATCCTCGATGCATTCCTTAACGCGGACGAGGAAGGTGACCGCTTCGCGGCCATCGATAATGCGGTGGTCGTAGCTGAGCGCTAAATACATCATTGGACGCGCTTCAACCTTGCCGTTAACCACAATCGCACGCTCTTTAATTGAGTGCATGCCGAGAATACCAGATTGCGGCGGGTTCAGAATGGGTGTCGACATGAGTGAGCCATAGATGCCGCCATTCGTAATGGTAAATGTGCCGCCGGTTAGATCGGCCATCGCTAGTTTGCCGTCGCGCGCGCGTTTACCAAGATCACCGATTGTCTTTTCGATGTCGGCGAAGTTGAGTTTGTCCGCATCGCGCACAACCGGTACGACGAGACCCTGCGGTGTGCCGACGGCGACGCCGATATTGTAGTAATTTTTATAGACGAGATCTTCGCCCTCAATCTCGGCATTGACGCTCGGAATTTCCTTGAGCCCCTGAATGCAGGCTTTGACGAAGAACGACATGAAGCCAAGCTTGGCGCCATATTTCTTTTCGAATGCGTCTTTATGTTGTGCGCGGAGCGCCATGACATTCGTCATGTCGACTTCGTTGAATGTCGTGAGCATCGCGGCTGTGTTTTGCGCTTCTTTTAAACGTTCGGCGATGCGCTGACGCAAACGCGTCATGCGGACGCGTTCTTCTTCATCACCGCGTGTGCGTGGTCCTGAAGGCTGCGCAGGCGCTGGAGCACGTGCGGGAGCCGGTGATGATCCGGCACTCATCACATCTTCTTTCGTGACGCGACCGCCCTTGCCGCTGCCGGGAATTTCATAAGGGTTCAGGCCGCGATCTTCGGCTTGCTTGCGCGCGGCCGGCATGACGGTAACATTTTGTGGAGAGGATTGTTGAGCTGGCGGCTTCGATGTATTCGCGGTCGCGGGTTTTTGCGTTTGCTGCGGGGCTTGAGTCGTGGCACTGGCGGCCGGAGATGAAACCGAAGCGGCACCTTCCTGAATGGAGCCCAAAACGGCGCCGACGCCGACATTGCCGCCTTGCGGAACTTTAATTTCGCTGATAACCCCTGCGCTTGTCGCGTTAACTTCAAGCGTTACCTTATCAGTTTCGAGCTCGACCAATGGTTCGTCCATTTTCACCGGATCGCCTACCTTCTTCAACCACTTTGCGACAGTGGCTTCGGAAACGGATTCGCCCATAGGCGGGACAACGATTTGGGTGGTCATAAAGGCCTCGGTACCTAGTGTGGTGTCTGATTCAACTATTAGATAAGCCGGAATTGGCGAACAGTCAAAAGTTTGAACGCGGAAATTGGCCCGAAAATGGCCAGCCCCTTGTTTTCATTATCTTTAGCACATAAAGTTGCGAAAGTCTCGCCCCCCAAAGCTCTTTTCATGCGCACATTGGCTGTCTTATTCATCGGTTGTGTCCTCTGCACCACGTCGGTTTATGCATTGGCATCGGGTGATTGGCAGTGGCTGCTGGCCTATAGGGGACAGAGCACAGCGGCGGTGGTTTCGGACAAAAACTTTCGCTATTTCCTTGATGACGCTGTGCCGGATTTTATCGCTGATTTCGGCTCGGCCCCAAACGGCCTCAAAGTCAGTTTGAGAAATGCCCTCTATGGAGTTCTAAGCGGGCCGCCCGATACGGCCGCCTTCGGCGATGATCATACGGTTGTTCTGTCGGCTTGCCGTTATCACAGCTGCGCCGAAAAAGGTTTTATGTGGATCGACGTCGACCACAAACAATCGGTAATGGCGATCATCCATTATGTTTATCAAGGCGAGCATTCGTACGATAAGGCACAATTGTTCTTAGCCTCGAACGATTTCAAATGTGACGCTTACCCCGCCGCCACGCGCGAGCGAATTCAGTTATGGCTCAGCAGCAATGAGATCGAGCCCGTCAAGACGCGGTGTTTGGAAGGCGGGAACGTTATCGAAGTAGGCTTAGCTAACCACTAATGCTTTCTCAATTAATTCTGCCTGTTCTTTATTGTGGCGTTTGAGCGAGCCGGTTGCTGTCGAGGCGCTGGCGCTGCGACCGACATAGGTCGGGCGTTTAGTGCGATGATCGATGTCGTTCAATACCGTTTCGATACGACGGTCAACGAAGCTCCATCCGCCCATATTTTGCGGTTCTTCCTGACACCAGATAACATCCGCCTTCGCATAGCGGCTCAGTTCTTTTGCCAAGGATTTATCGGGGAATGGGTAGAATTGTTCCAACCGGACAATCGCGACGTCGTTAATTTTGCGTTCTTCGCGCGCGGCGAGGAGGTCATAAGTCAGTTTGCCGCTGCACAGAATGACGCGACGGACCTTCTTATCATCGACTATATTGGTCGCCGTTTCCGGCATCACGCGATGGAATGCGCTTCCTGTCGTGAGATCATTGAGCTTCGAAACGCAGAGCTTATGACGCAACAAGGACTTCGGCGTCATGACGACAAGAGGCTTGCGGAAATTGCGGCGCATTTGACGCCGCAGTACGTGGAAATAATTTGCGGGCGTCGAGCAATTGACGACCTGCATATTATCCTCGGCGCACATCTGTAGGAAACGCTCGAGGCGCGCGGAGGAATGTTCCGGTCCCTGACCTTCATAGCCGTGTGGCAGTAGCAAGGTGATGCCCGACATGCGCAGCCATTTGGATTCCGACGACGAGATAAATTGGTCGATGATCACCTGCGCCGTATTGGCAAAATCGCCAAACTGACCTTCCCAACAAACCAACGCGTTTGGTTCCGCGAGCGAGAAGCCGTAGTCGAAGCCCATAACGGCAGCTTCCGACAGGGGGCTGTCATGCACTTCATAGCTCGCCTGCTTTGCGCCGAGACCGTTCAAAGGCACATAACGATGCTCATTCTGTTGATCATACAAAACCGAATGACGTTGCGAGAATGTACCGCGGCCAGAATCCTGTCCCGATAAACGCACCGGCGTGCCTTCAACGAGAAGCGAACCGAATGCCAAAGCTTCGGCGGTTGCCCAATCGATGCCTTCGCCGGAAGACACCATCTCGCGCTTGGCATCAAGTTGCTTCGCGATCTTGGGATTGATATTAAAGCCTTCGGGAATGCGAGAGAGGGCGGTGCCAATCTCGCGCAGTGTATCCGCTGCAACGCCGGTGCTTCCGTTTTGCTCGGCGTTTGATGCGACTTCCAAACCTTGCCAGCGGCCTTCGAGCCAATCGGCTTTGTTGGGCTTATAGGTGCTTGCGGCCTGAAAATCTTTTTCAAGCTTGGCGACGAAATCGCTGAGAACCTTGTCGACTTCGCCTTGCGACAGCGAGCCTTCGGTAACAAGTTTCTTCGCGTAAATCTCGCGTGTTGTCGGTTGCTCTTTAATCTTGCGGTACATAATCGGCTGCGTGAAAGCCGGTTCATCTCCTTCGTTATGGCCATGCCGGCGATAGCAGACCATGTCGATGACCACGTCTTTGTGGAATTTTTGACGGAACTCAGCCGCGATTTCCGACACATGCACCACGGCTTCGACATCATCGCCGTTTACATGGAAGATCGGCGCCTGAATCATCTTGGCGACGTCGGTGCAATAAACGCCGGAGCGTGAATATTGGGGGCTGGTGGTAAAGCCAACCTGATTGTTGATGACGAAATGCAGTGTGCCGCCGGTGCGGTAACCCTTGAGGTCCGATAGCATTAGCGTCTCGGCGATAATGCCTTGGCCCGCAAATGCGGCGTCGCCGTGAAGCAAAAGCGGCATGACTTGATCGCAGGCTTCGTCGGTAATGGATGTACCGCCTGCGCGTTGTTGCTGTTTAGCGCGCACGCGACCGGTCACGATAGGATTGACCCATTCGAGATGCGACGGGTTTGCGTTCATCGTCAGATGCACAACGTTACCGTCAAAGTTACGGTCGGTTGAAGTGCCGAGATGATACTTCACGTCGCCCGAGCCTTGCACGCTGTCGGGGTAGGGCGCTGCACCCTGAAATTCGGCGAACATGGCCGTGAATGGCTTGCCCAGAATATTTGTAAGCATATTTAAGCGGCCGCGATGGGCCATGCCGATAACGACTTCGCGCAGACCAAGGGTCGCGCCGCGCGTCATCGCGGCATCGAGTGCCGGAATGGTCGCTTCACCACCTTCAAGGCCGAAACGTTTGACGCCAACAAATTTTGTCGCGAGGAATTTTTCAAATGCATCGCCGGCCGTCAGCCGTTCGAGCACGTGCTGCTTGGTGGCGATGTCGTATTGCGGGCGATTGTCGCTAGCCTCGATACGCTTTTTAAGCCAGTCGGCTTCTTCTGGTTCCTGCACATGCATGAACTCGACGCCGATGCTGCCGCAATAGGTGTTGCGCAGCTTGGTCATAATCTCGCGCAGCGTCGCGTATTCAAGGCCAAGCGTACCATTGATAAAAATCGGGCGATCAAAATCGGCGTCATTGAAGCCATGCGTCTTCGGATCAAGCTCCGCATGATACGGTGTTGGCGTCAGTCCCAATGGATCGAGGTTTGCGAGCAGATGGCCACGCATGCGATAGAGGCGGATCAACCAGATCGCGCGCAAGCTGTCGAGGAGGGCAGCGTCGCCCGCAATGGCCGATGCAGCCGATTCATTCGATGTCGTCGCGGGCGCGTGACCATTGGTGCCGTTGGTCGCATGGCCGTTCGAAATAATTTTTTCGGTCTTAGCGGGTGCCCAGCTCGCGCCGCGCGTTTCGCTTAAGGCCGCGCGCGCATCATCATGCAAATCCTCAAAAAAACGTTTCCAGCTTGGATCGACCGAGGCTGGGTTTTGGGCATAACGCTGGTAAAGCTCGGCAATAAAGTCGGCGTTGGCGCTGTAAAGAAAAGACGATTGTTCCATGTTCCTATATGCAACGGCCGTTGCGACCGCCCCTGAGAATATTGCGATGCACCATCATACCAAGTTTTTCGAGGAAATCAAAAGAGATTGAGGAAAACCATATTTGTTATGAATCTATGTTGCATCCATACAATTTCGCCGTCCGGGAAAACATTTCGGGTAGATGAGCCCAGAAATAGTCTCGGGCTTCTTCTCTATACGCACAGATCGTAAGCCATATTTCAATAGCGGGTACGCCGTACTCGGCGATGGGTTGGGGAAGCTCTCGCGTTAGCCCATGCGAAGCAAACAGCTCATAAATATCTTTTGGATTTCGGGGGATGGTTCCATGCTCTCGTATCTGGTTTAACATCAGAACACCAACACGGGCAAATAATTCTGAGACATTTTCTTGTAGTTCTGAACCATTTCTTAGATAATCAAGATGCTCTGCAAAGCTTTTATCGTTTATGCCTTTTCCATTATAAGGGTGTTCAGGAATAACACCTAATTTCCTGCATGTGTTGTTGAAGCTGATATGACCAAGGCATGTTGCGTTGGAAACCACCAGATGCCGAAGCTTCTACGCCTTCTATTCCATGCAAAGTTTCATGCCAGAAAACGTTTTCGAACTCCGCTCCTGTAGGATCTATTTCGTCCATCAATTCTCGATGTAAAAACATTTTTACTGGATAACCGCGGCCGCTCATGCATAAGCCGAGTACGGCGTACCCACTATTGTTGAATAATTCTTGCTGTTTAGATTTTCTTAGAGTTGTTTCGACATTTTCTGGAATTTTGTCGGAAGTTGGGAGGATAATTGTAAGAGGAGCATCGACTATTAAATCCGGTGAGCGTGCCGTATTAACTGGTGTTGGTAGAGTCATGATAGCTGCAGCGGAAGAAATTATCTTTGTAATGCTGTCGTGGGTTCTATCAGCAATCGGTGCGTCAGAGATGTAGTCGCTTAAGGGTGAAGACACATTGCAAGCCTTTGATCAAATTAATTCTTAAATATCCGTCCCGATTGCATCAGCATCGCCATTTGTTGATCGGAGAATGTGCGCGACTGGCCGATGCGTTTGTCGCGGATCAGCGCGCGGATCGGTGAGCCTGGATTATTGGGTTCCGTCACCACAAAGCTGGCATAGAGACCGCCCGCCGTAAAAGTCTGGTGAACAACGGCGGTAAGGCCAGCCGCGAGTAGCAACGGCGCGCGAGCGCCAACGGCTTGCTCGGCCAGCTGCAAGAGACCTTCCAGACCTTCTTCCATGCTGCCGGCATGCATCGTTGTTAGAACTGTGTGGCCTGAAGTAGCTGCGCGCAGCAACTGGTTCGCGGCATCCGGTGTGCGGACTTCGCCAACCATAATGTAACGCGGATGCCAGCGCAGCGCGCGCTTCAGCATAATACTCCACTCGCTATCGTCTTTGATCTCTGACTGGTAGCAATAACCGCCCGTGCCGCGACGACCTTCGAGGTTATATTCAACCGGGTCTTCAATGGTGAAGGCGACGCCACCATTGGTTTCGAGGTAATCGAGCAGCAGCGAAGATGATGTTGTGGTTTTACCTTGACCGGTCGCGCCGCATATCAGGATTAAGCCGCCGCGCTTGCCAAAGGTTTGCAAAAGAGGAACCAGTTGCGGAATGAAGCCAAGCTTGCCGAGTTTGGGGGGCAGTTCGGGAATACGACGCATCGCCGCCCAAGTTTCACCGCCGGCGGTTTCAAGTTTTGAGGCGCGCAAACGCATGCCGCCAAAGGTCAGGCCTTTTTCATTGCCCTTAAAACTCTCGCGCAAAAAACTGGCGAGTTCTTCGATGTCTTCCTGATATTCAGGTGGAACATCGACGTCGATTTCGGAGGCAATACCGTTCTTAACCTCTTCACGATAATGCGCCGGGCTATTGCCATCAAGGCATACGTAAATGTCCATGAATGGCAAATCGCGCAACACACGCTGCTTGGCGCGGTCGTCAGCGGACAGGTTCGTGGTCGGTATCGGAGGCATCAAAGATTCCTGTTAATCAATCAAAACGAACACTCATTTCTATAGCACAAAGGCGACCCGAAAATAGAGGCTACCGGCTTATTGTGGCTATCTTGTGGAAATGACTTGGGCAATCAGCCTGATTAGGCGGCCATTGCCTTAACCATAGTTGTGCCGAGCGCTGCGGGGCTATCGGCAACCTGAATGCCAGCCGAACGCATCGCTTCGATCTTGTCCTTTGCGGTTCCTTTACCGCCGGAGATGATTGCGCCCGCATGGCCCATACGGCGGCCTGGAGGTGCCGTGAGACCAGCGATGAAGCCGACCATCGGTTTCTTGATCTTGCTGCGCTTATAGAATTCAGCAGCATCTTCTTCGGCTGAGCCGCCGATCTCACCGATCATGATGATGCCTTTGGTTTCGTCGTCCGCGAGGAACATCTCGAGACAATCGATGAAGTTCGTGCCATTGACTGGATCGCCGCCGATACCAATGCAGGTTGTTTGGCCGAGACCTGCCGCTGTGGTTTGCGCCACCGCTTCATAGGTCAGCGTGCCGGAGCGGGAGACGATTGCGATCTTGCCGCGCTTATGGATATGGCCAGGCATGATGCCGATTTTGCATTCACCGGGGGTAATAACGCCGGGGCAGTTTGGTCCAATCAAACGCGTTTTGGAACCTTGCAGCGCACGCTTTACCTTCACCATATCCAGAACCGGAATGCCTTCGGTGATGCAGACGACGAGCGGGAGCTCGGCATCAATCGCTTCGAGAATAGAATCCGCAGCGAAGGGAGGTGGTACGTAAATCACCGACGCGTTCGCGCCGGTTTTGGCAACGGCTTCAGCAACCGTGTTGAATACGGGTAAATCGAGATGATCGCTGCCGCCTTTGCCCGGCGTTACGCCGCCAACCATTTTGGTGCCATAGGCAATCGCTTGTTCCGAATGGAACGTGCCCTGCGAGCCGGTGAAGCCCTGGCAGATAAGTTTGGTATTTTTTCCTACGAGTACGGACATGATTACGCAGCCTTCTTTTTAACGGCGGTGACAATTTTTTCAGCGGCATCGGCGAGATTATCGGCCGACAGAATAGGCAATCCGCTTTCGGCCAAAATCTTTTTGCCGAGCTCGACGTTGGTGCCTTCCAGGCGCACGACGA
>Ga0206921_10007_pt1 | contig 66769 bp, 56 predicted proteins | sample Alteio_BWOrgHeat_66_FD_152930 | JGI IMG/M metagenome (GOLD analysis project Ga0206921, IMG submission 152930) | Enriched cells from forest soil in Barre Woods Harvard Forest LTER site, Petersham, Massachusetts, United States -... | ecosystem: Environmental > Terrestrial > Soil > Temperate forest >...
CCCAGTTTATGAACAGCAACCCGAAAGACGGTGGTAGATCCTACCATGTAAGTCCCAGGCGTTCGATCGGCGCCGGGCATCCTGTGTACATCATTGCCGAGATCGGCATCAATCACAACGGCTCGCTCGACATGGCAAAAAAGCTGATCGACGAGGCGGTGACGGCAGGCTGCGATGCCGTAAAATTCCAGAAACGGACGCCCGAGCTTTGTACGCCCAGGGACCAGTGGCATCTGGAGCGGGATACGCCCTGGGGCCGGATGACTTATATCAACTACCGGAAGATCATCGAGCTGGGCTACGAGGAATATTCGGCAATCGATGCACATTGCAGGGAAAAGGGGATCGACTGGTTTGTCTCCTGCTGGGACGAGGAATCGGTGGACTTTATGGAGCAGTTCAACCCGGGTGTATATAAATTTGCGTCGGCGTCGCTGACCGATCATGCCCTGATCGCGAAGGTGAAGCAGACGGGCAGGCCTTATATCCTTTCGACGGGAATGTCCACTATCGACCAGATCAGGGCCGCTGTGGATACTTTCGGTACGGACAACCTGCTGATCGCGCATTCGACATCCGCCTATCCCTGTGCGCCGCAGGAGCTGAACCTGCGGATGATCGAGACCCTTGCGGCGCTGTATCCCGGAACGCCGATCGGTTATTCCGGTCATGAGACCGGGTTGGCGACGACAGTGGCGGCGGTAGCGATGGGGGCTTGTTTTGTGGAGAGACATTTTACGCTGGACCGGGCAATGTGGGGGTCGGACCAGGCTGCTTCGGTGGAGCCTCAGGGTATGCAAAAGCTGGTGCGCGACATCCGGGACGTGGAATTGTCGCTGGGTGACGGCATCAAACGTGTGTATGACAGCGAGCTGGGAGCCATGAAGCGGCTGAGGAGGGCTCAGATCCCGGCCCCAACTTTATGAGCGTATGCAGACGATCGTTTATTATACCACCGGCCTGCTGGTGCTGAGCGTATTCATCTTTATCTGGCTGGAAAGAAAGTATCCCTATAAGCCGGGAATGCCTGTTTTCCGGGAAGGCTTCTGGGTAGACCTTATCTGGTATACGTTCATCCAGAGTTATTTTTTGAAAATTTTCATCTTCGACTATATTATAATGCCGCTGGATCATGGCTGGCATCTCTCGTCCAGGCATTTGGTCGGTGGATGGCCGGTGGCTTTGCAGGTGGTCTTTTTTCTCGTCATCCATGATTTCTATATCTATTGGTTTCACCGGGCGCAGCATCACTCCAAATTGTTGTGGCGCACGCATGAGGCGCATCATTCGAATAAGGAGGTAGATTGGCTGGCCGGGACGAGATCGCATTCGCTGGAGATATTGATCAACCAGACGGTGGAGTTCGCGCCGATCGTACTGCTGGGCGCCAACCCGGTGGTCGTGCCCATCAAGGCCCTGATCGATGCGGTATGGGGGATGTATATCCATTCCAATATCGATGTCCGGTCCGGCAAGCTGCAGTATGTCATCAACGGTCCCGAGATGCATCAATGGCATCATTCTGATGACAGGGCGGTCTTCTACTCCAATTATTCGACTAAATTCGCGCTGTGGGACTGGCTGTTCGGCACGGCTTATTTGCCGGGTCGCGAGAAGCCGACCAGGTATGGGCTGCCGTACGATTATCCAAAGGATTATTTTCTTCAGCATTGGTTCGCGCTGAGGAGGGTGGATGAGCAGCAACTGATCCGGAAGTACCCCTGGTTCCGGAGGTACTATTTTTCGAGGCGGCGACTGATGAAATGGATACGCAAATAAATCATCGATATGGCCTGGTTCTATCTTTTCCTGGCGTCTTTGTTCGAGGTCGCATGGACCTTCTCGTTACGGTTCATGAGCGTGAAAAAACTGAAGGCTATTCATTGGCGCAGCTTTTTCGGTCAGTCCGGCGATTGGATGGCCCTGGCGCCATTCCTGGGGTATGTGGTATTTGGCCTCGCCAATGTTTATTTCATATCGCAGGCTATGAAAGACATACCCGCATCGACGGCGCTGGCGGTTTGGATGGGGACGGCGTTGGTGGGGGTCAAGCTGATCGAAATCCTTTTCTTCAAGACGCCATACGATCTGTGGCAATTTTTTTATATCGGCCTGATATTGATAGGGATCGTGGGTTTAAAACGCCTCCCCTGACCCCAGTGGCCGAAGGTGCGAACTAGAACGCTTCGCGTAGCTGAATGGCGAAGGCGTTGGAATGTTGGGCAACGCCGAAATCGAAGCGGAGGTTGAGTTTTTCTTCCTGGCTGAGCGCAAAACGCACACCTGCTCCTCCTGTAAAATGCAGACCATCCAGCTCGAAACGTCCCGGCGTCGGTGCGACCTCGCCGGTAGCCGCGAAAGCGACTACGCCGATGCGCCAGAACAGGTGGCGGCGGTATTCCGCCTGGTAGGCCATGAGGCATTTATCGGTATAGCGTCCGCCGTAATATCCGCGCATCATATCCGTGCCACCCAATTCTTCGAGCTTGCGGAAAGGCGTATTTCCAAACGTCAGGCCGCCCAGCGCCTGTACCGCCAAAACCGAATTGTCGTCCAGTCGGAAGAATTTCCGCAGATCGATGCTCAGCACGGTGAAATAGAAATCGCTGCCCAGAAAGGAGGGAAACCAGACGTATTGTATCTCCGCGAATGCACCCCGGTCGGGGCTATAAGCGTTGTTTCGGGTATCCCAGGACAGGATGGGGCCGATGCCCGAAGTATTCCCGCCATGGCGGCCTATGATGTCTTCCTTGTCGAATACGCCTCCTTCTTCATAATTGACCGGATCGGTGTGTTGGAATTCGTAGGTGACCCCGACGTAGAGACTTTTATGGACGCGTTGGAGGAATTGGGGATTGATAAAGTATTGAGTCTGGCTGAATCCTTCTTTCGCAGAATCCGGTGTATGGTTGCCCAGTCCCCAGAAATCGTCTGGATAATAGCTATAGGAGGACTGGAACCGGAAGATATGGTCTTCTTTTGGAAAGAAGATAGTGGAGCTGAGGGCCACGATCACCTGGCTACGGAGGGTATAGAGACCCAGGATGTTGACATCGGAGGTGCGGATGGTTGTATCTTTTCCGGGTCTGAAGAAGCGTGCGGCGATGGCGCCGAAACCCCAGTTGGTCTCCAGGGATTTGACGACAAAGGGGAAGGCCAGCAGGTTTTTTCTGGCGAGCGGTTGTTTTGCGGAGTCATTGCGGGGGAATGGTTGCACTTTCGGCAAGGGGATGGTAATGGGGCCAATATCCTTTTTTTGCGGGATGGTATCCGCGTGCATATGTTGCCATGCCAGGGCGGGGCCGCAGAAAGCCATTATTAAGAAGAGTAAGAGAACGACTCTCATAAACCAAATAGGATTCAAAGATCACTCAAAAAGCGGCCCGGATCAAATTTTGGAAAACCAATCCCGTTTTGGGACGCCGGGTTGTGAACAGGCCCCTTGTTTTATATTGATAATCAACATTTTATGTATTGGTATGCCAATTGTCTTCTATACCTCGTCCGCAGCCAACCAGGCACCAGCGTTGCGGAGGACGGAAACAATAATCTTTACCCAACATTAAAACTATGACATACGCTAACACCCAGGAACAAGAGACGGGCGTACTGAAGAGCAGGATAATGGAATTGCAGAGTGCATTGTTCTTTACCGAAAGTAAATCGATCGTTAAGCTTCCGACCCATGTGATCTCCGATGTGGAATTGGATAATGAAGGTCAGGTCTGGTTCGTGATCCCGAAGCCGTCGATGCACATCGAAGCGTATGACAGCGAGATCCCCGCTAAACTCGATTTCTTCAAGAAAGGAAAGGATTTCTTCGTAAAGATAAGAGGAGTCGCTTATCTCCAGGCCGATGCGGGAGAGGCGAATGCGAATAGCTCGCTGTCCGCCGAATTGCGGCAGCGGATGATGGATGAGGCCGTCATTGCCGTCAAGGTGAAGATCGAGGACGCCGACCTGGTGGACAATTGTCCCAAACCTTCACAGAATTGGCTGCAGATGAGCAGATCGCAATTGTCGAGCTGGTTCTTCTAAAAGGTGGCTCCGGCTGCGAGCGGCCGATCAAAAAAGCATACTGCGCGTGTTACATATAGGAAGCTGAGTCCGCGACTTGTTCGCGGATTTCAGTTTTTGTGACTGGGTGAAAATTGGGGGTGGATATTCGCAAAAAAAATAAGGTCCACTGTAGAAACAGTCGACCTCTAACGATTGCTTGCCATATGAAAAATCTTTATTTCGAAGGGCCCTCTGCGTGGGGCCTTTGAACTTTTCGCGCTTTGATGAAACAAATATACAGTGCTTTTTTGCCTCAGATGAAACAACTTAATGTTAATTCTATTATGCCAAAGCGCGGAAAAGAAATGCAAAACCCTTGCTGGCACTGCGTTTCAGGGAAAATTTTACATGAGGGCCAACGTCAAAATCGTGTAGTTAATTTTAAGGTCCGCGGTCCAATGAGCAGGATGGTACAGGATGGTGGGCGTGGCGTTCGGCGACCGCAGCCGGGTACGGAAAGGTTTCATGGATTGTTTCAAGATGCCAGCGCGCCCGCAAAACAGGCGGCGAACAGCGTATTGAGGAAATTGACGAGGTCGTTGGAGAGCCTGCCCCGCCGCTCGAAAAGAGCGCCCAGCACGGAATCGGCGAGATTGCCGAGCGTCCCTGCGATGATGATGAGGAAGAAGGGGTGGGGACCGGTTGCGGTGAAAAGGCTGTAGATGGCCGCCAGTAGGGCCGAGCCGGCAATACCGAAGAGCAGCCCTTCGATGCTGATGACGCCGTCGAGACCGCGTTCGTCAGGCTGCCAGGTAAGGATGTGGTAGCATCGGCGGCCATAGACCATTCCGAGTTCGGAGGAGAGGGTATCGGACATGGCGGAAGCCAGGCTGGCAGCCATCATCAAAAGCATCAGCGATTTATACTGCGGAAGGAGGAGGGCCATGCCGCAGAGTATTGCGGCAACCGCGGCATTGGCGAGGACCTGTCCGGTGTCACGCATGGTTTGATGGACCGACGAGCCTTTGATCCCGAGTTTTTCATTTTTTTTCCAGGAGGTGGCGGCCGTACCGGCGATGAAGAAAGCGGCCAGGAGGGTGAGGCCCATATATCCGCTGCCGGCATAGATGAGCACGCCGAGGATGACACCCGTTCCGGCTGCGAGCGGGGTTAGTTTCTTGCGGATCGCGCTGGCGGCAGCGGCGAAGATCAGCAACAGCAGGATGAGGAGGTCAGCAATCATCACCTAAGGATGGGAGTTTGGGCCACGCAAAAGGGGCTGTCTTGGATTGGCCGTCGGGACGTGGTGTACGGCCGCGGATGCTGAAGACGGCGTCGGGGATGATCTGGTCGGAAGGGATTTCGTAGTCCAGGATGCGTTGCATGCCTTCGTCCGTCAGATCGGGGCGTAGCCATTCCATTTCCATTTCTTTGGGCAGGAACAGGGGCATCCGGAAGGCGTTGTCGCCGCTGTTATGGATCTGGCGCATGAGGGGATTGGCGGCCCTTGTGATGAGGGTGAAAGTGCCGCGTATCTCACCTGTCTCCGGGTCGGAGGGCAGTTTGGTATTGTAATGGTAAAGGCCCGGGATGCAAAAGAGGGAACGGTCTTTCAGGCGGACATGATAGGGGACCTTGTTTTTCCAGCCTTTGATCTCGCGGTGTTCGTAGATGCCGGTGACCGGAATGAGGCATCTTCTTCCGCGGATGCGGTTCCAGAACGAGCGGCGGTCGGCCAGTATCTTTTCGCTGCGGGCGTTGACCATCGATCTGCGCATGGCCTTGATCTTTTCGGGCGTGTCCATGTATTCGGCGATGATGCCCCACTCGAAATATTTGCGATGGTAGTGTCCGTTGTCGAAGATGACGACGGGATAGCGGTTATGGCCCAGCGCCATGAAATGCATGCCCATATCCAGGTCGAAGGGGATCTCGCCGTCATGGATAAGGTCGGGAAAGTAGTTGTCTATCAGTTCCAGGGCGGAGTAAAAAGAGATGTCGAGGCACATATATTTTTCATCAATATTTTTCGATCAGGTCGAAGGGAATGGTGTCGTCATCACCCGCATGGCTAAATTTAAGAAAAAGGCGCCCAAACTCCTCAAAGAGGCCGATTTCGATGGCGTCTCCCTGTTTTTGGGGGCGCCATCCGGGGTGGTGATGGCGGATGTACCGGCGCATCCTCTCCTGGTAGGCTTGGGGCGGCCGCCAGTCCAGGCCTTTTTTGGCGGCGTAGTAGATCTTGTAGCCGAAGGGTTGACCGGCTGCGATGTGCAGTTTTTGCAGGTGTTCGGGGTTTTCGGCATCGTACAGGAAGGCATTGGCATCTGCGGCGAGGGCGGCGATGTGTTTGGCGGCTGTGTCTTTTTCGTCCGCCGGATAGGCGCGGAGGAGGAAGGCCGCGATCAGCCGGGGTTCCATTCCCCGTGGAAAGGTCTGGCGCACAAAGAAGCGTTTGCCTTTTGCGAGCTGATCACCAAGGAGACCTTTGGACAGGAGGGGGAATGGGTTGTACATGCCCTTGTAAGATACAAAAAAAGCCGCCTCCGGGAGGCGGCATAGGATAGGTGCTCTAGGTTATGGTTCTACTCTGTTTGGTATATTGTGCTTCAATCAATTGGAATATTTGATCGGGGGTCAGGTCGCATAGTTTCCCGATCTTGTCGATATCCCGTACGGAGAATTCTTCCACATGTTCCGTCAATTTTTTGATCCTGTCACGCTTTTTCCCGAGGTCGCGCGCCAGTTGCGATCGCGTGACTCGTTCGACGATATCCTCGAAAAGCGTGATCGTTCGGGTCTCCACCAGGGTCCTGATCTTGTGGTACCGGCGGTCTTTCATCCTTTCGTCGATTTTTTCATCGGGTAATTTGGAAACGATGAGACTTAGGATATCCTGAAGCGTTAGTTCGAAACGGCCGGCCAGCCGGATCAGGTGTTTTACTTTAAGACCACCGGGTAAGTCGATCAACTCATTAAACCGACTTTTTTCGATTCCAAGGTATTCGGCGATCACGGTTTTGGGTATCTCATCAAAGATGTCGCTGAATGCCCTGATTTTTCCGCTGGTGAACAATGGTTTGATGTCTCCATACCTGTGCACCTTCTTCATGATCAAAGATGTATGTTATAATTTAATCTCTGTTGGCCAAGTATTACTTTTTATGTCCTTCATTCTTACTTTTCGTGTACCGGTTTATCCCGACGGCCCTGGAAAGGGCTTTTTCACCGAATTGCCGTTTGACGGAATCGATCGATTGGTAGAGGCGGATCATTTCGGGGGTGTCTTCGTAGAGTTTGATCTGGTAGTTGCCGGGGACCAGCCGGGTGAAGCGGATACCGAGCAGGCGGATCAGCATTCGCCGGTCGAAGAGTTTCTCGAAGATCTCCCGGGCCGTATGGAGGAGGATATGGTCGGCGTTGGTATAGTCGATGGTCTTCTGCCGGGCGACGGTGTCGAAATTGGAATACCGGAGCTTGATGGTCATGCAACCCGTCAGCCTGTCTTGTTTGCGCAGTTCGAAACCGATGGATTCGGTCATCCGGACCAGTTCGGCGTGCAGGAAGTGCAGGTTGATGGTATCGGTCTCGAAGGTCCGTTCGGTCGAGATGGATTTTTGTTCGCGATAGGGGATGATGGGGGATTCATCCAGACCGTTGGCCTTTTGCCAGAGGTCGATGCCATTCTTTCCCAGCAGGGTCTCCAGCATTTCCACGGGTATTTCGCTGAGGGTCCTGATGGTCTCTACTCCCCGGCGGATGAGCTTATAGGCCGTGTCCTTTCCGATGCCGGGCAGCCGGGAGACCGGCAGCGGCGCGAGGAAGCTTTTTTCCTTGCCGAAGGGGATCTCCAGCTGTCCGTTGGGTTTGATCTCCCCGGTGGCCACCTTGCTGATGAGTTTGTTGCTGGCCAGGCCGTAGGACACCGGAAGGCCACTTTCTTTCAGGACCCTGGCCTTTAGTTCGCGGGCGAACAGGCTGCAGCCGAAAAATTTATCCATTCCGGACAGGTCGATATAGAATTCGTCGATGGATGCTTTTTCGAACAGGGGGACATTTTCCTGCATGATCCCGGTGACGAGATGAGAGTATTTCGAATAGGATTCCATGTCTCCGCGGATGAGGATAGCTTCGGGGCAGAGGCGCCGGGCCAGGCGTATCGGCATAGCGCTGTGGATACCGAATTTCCGGGCCTCATAGCTGCAGGATGCGACGACGCCGCGGTCGCCTGATCCTCCTATCAGTAAGGGCCTGCCTTTCAGCCGGGGGTTTTTCAGACATTCCACCGATGCGAAGAAGGCGTCGAGATCGAAGTGGGCGATATGGCGTTGCATGTTATTCATTTCTTTTTTTAAGACCTGCTTTTTCCACGCGGATGACTTCTATGCTACAGACGCCGAACTCTTCGATCACCTTGCCGGTCAGCCTGTAAAAGCCGGCCTGTGGGGGGTGGGCCGCATGGATGGCGGGGAAATGCACGGTATCGATCCAATCTTTATGAACATCGAGAAAAGTGCCGAAGCTCATGGTCTCGTCCCTGACGGTACGGACCGGTTTGTGGGTGATGTGGTAGCCGAAGACGGTGACTATCCGGCCGATGTGGCCGGGCAGGTCGCGGGCGGCCAGGTAGCGGGAGGGGTCGTCATCGGCGAGGAGGAAGGGGTCGCCGACGGGGAATCCCAGCAGCTCGATGTCATCGTAATAGTTTTCCATCGGATAGACGGGCAATACCGGTAAGGTAAAGGCGAGAGGGGCTTCTTTGAAAAGGGGGTTGAGCGGGGCGGCGGAATGCCTCGTTTTTTTTTGCAGAAAATCTCCACGCCATAGCAATTCTTTTTTAGTTGCCCCGGTGAAGCGGAGCGCGTCGGTCCGGATGAGGATATCCAGCTGTTCGGGTGTGATGGCGGTGCGTTCGATGAAATCGGTCAGATCGGCATAGGGGCCGGCGCGTTCGCGTTCTTCCAGCAGCCTGTCGGCGAACGCCTGTTCCAGTCCTTTGATATGGATGAAGCCGACAAAGACATCCTTCCCGAGGATATTGGTATAATAGTCGCTGTTGTTGACACAGGGGCGGTGGATCATGGCTCCCGTGCGCATCAGCTCGTAGAAATAGAGCTCGCGGCTGTAGAACCCGCCGAAGTTGTTGATGACCGCTACTGCGAATTCCATGGGGTAGTGGGTCTTCAGGAAAAGGCTTTGGTAGCTCTCCACCGCAAAGCTGGCGGAGTGGGCTTTGCAGAAACTGTAATCGGCAAAGCTTTCGATCTGCCGCCAGATCTCTTCCACTGTCAGTGTAGGGTAACCGAATTTTTCGCAGCTGGCGAAGAATTTCTCTTTCAGCGCGGGCAGCTGGCTTTTTCCCCGGTATTTCGAGCTGGTGGCGCGGCGGAGGAGGTCGGCATCCGCCATGTCCAGCCCCGCCCATTCATGGGCGACCTGGATGACCTGTTCCTGGTAGATCATGACGCCGTAGGTCGTGCCCAGCACGTCTTTGAGCCTGGGGTGTGCGTATTCGAATTTTCCGGGGTTATTGTGCCGGTAGATGTATTGTTGCATCATGCCGCTGCGTCCCACACCGGGCCGGATGATGGAGCTGGCGGCCACGAGCCCTTCGTAAGTGTCGCAATGGAGTTTTTTGATCAGTTGACGCATAGCGGGCGATTCGATATAGAAACAGCCGATGGTATTGCCGGCGCGGAGCTGTTCGCGGATGACCGGATCTTTTTTGAATTTGTCTATCTCGTGGATATCGATATCGACGCGATGATTTTTTTTGACGAGCCCGATACATTCTTTGATATGTCCGAGACCGCGCTGGCTCAGCACATCCAGTTTGTAAAGGCCGATCTCTTCGGCGACGAACATATCCATCAGCGAAGTAGGGAAGCCCTTGGGAGGCATGTACAGGGCGCACCAGGAAGAGAGTGGTTCTTCGGAGATGAGGATGCCGCCGGGGTGGATGCTGAGCCCGCTGGGGAAATTCTGAAGGAGCCGGCCGTATCGCAGGATGGCGCGGTGTATTTTGTCGGCGGGGCCTTGTTGGGAGCCCCGTTCTGCGAGGGCGTCGATCTCTGTCTTGGGAAGACCGAAGACCTTGCCCAGTTCACGAATGATGGCATGGTACTGAAAAGTGGGGTACATGCCCAGCAGGGTCGTGTGTTTCCTGCCGTAGCGTTTCATCATATAATCGATGACCTCGTCGCGGTCGCGCCACGAGAAATCGATGTCGAAATCGGGCGGGCTGGTCCGGTGGGGATTGAGGAAACGTTCGAAATAGAGGTCCAGCTCGATGGGGTCTACATCGGTGATTCGGAGGCAGTAGGCTACGAGCGAGTTGGCGCCGCTGCCTCTTCCGACATGGTAGAAGCCCCGGCTCTGGGCATAGCGGATCATGTCCCAGGTGATGAGGAAATAGGCGGTGAAGCCCATCTGGTCGATGATGCGCAGCTCTTTGTCCAGCCGTTGTTTTATTTTCCTGTTGGCGCCATAGCGGAAACGGTAGCCGTCGCGGGCCAGCTTTTCCAGCAATACCCGGTCATCTTCGCGGCTGGCGCTGTATAGTTTTTTGTTCTTATCCCTGCCGAAGTCCATTTCGATCGTGCAGGCGTCGATGAGCCGGTAGGTATTGGTGATCAGGAAGGGGTATTGCCGGAAGGCGGTCAGCAATTCCACTGGCGGGATGAAATATTCCTGTTCACCGGCCAGGTCTTCGGGTTTCAGTTTGGTGAGCAGGGTATTGCCTGCCGTTGCCCGGAGAAGGCGGTGGAGATTGTAATAGATCTTGTTCTGGAAGGTGACCGGCTGACGGATGATCCATTTATCCGGGCAGGAGGCCAGGGGCAGTCTTAATAACCGGTTGACTTCGCCGGGGAGGACGCCGATGCGTTCGTTGTCCAGCAGCTGTTCGGGCGGCTTGCCGCCCAGGGGATAGATGATGAAGCCGTCCGTGGTCTCGCTGAATGGCGGCTGCAGCGTATTGGGTAAAGGGAAGGTTTTTTTTTCCAGCAGGTGGTCGGACAGGAATTCGTTGATCCGGCCAAAACCTTTGTTATTGGCAGCGATCAGGGTATACAGCAGCGTATTGTCATTTCGGATCTCCGCGCCTAAAATGGGTTTGATCTTTTCCTGGCGGCAAAACCGGACGAAGTCCCAGGCATCGCATGTCGAGTTGATGTTGGTGAGGGCGAGGGATGTGGCGCCGGCTTCGATGCCGGTCCGGATCAGTTCTTCAGTAGAAAAGGTTCCGTATTTGAAGCTAAAATAGGTTTTGGTGAAATACATTGCAAGGTTCTTGTGCAAACAAAGTTATGAACTAACTAATATTTTTAGTAATTAGTTACTAAAAATATTAGTAACTTTGTTTTGATGCAAATGTCTTGTGAGCCTTTACAGCAGCGGATTTCAGCGAACAACAGAAGAAATGGGAGTAAGAAAAAGTAGAACATGGGTTTAAAAAATGACGAGCAGGGTAGCAAAAAATGGCAGGCGAAAAAAAATGTCTTTGCACAACCAATTTATAATTCGAAAAAACTTTTTTTTGTGTTATGGGAAACAGAGATTCTCGCTATGACCTTATCAAGCCCATGTTGTCAGAAGGTAAAATAGTGTCCTTTACCGATATCTTCAAATATATCCCCAAGACCATCGTGGCAAACGATCTTGGGAAGAAGGTCGACAGGTTCACCGTGATGATGAACCAGGTCGAAAAATTCACCCTGGAGGAATTGTTCAAGGTAGCCGCCTTTTGCCGGCTGACCAGGGATCAGATGTTTGCGTTGATGTTGAAAGAGTATGTAAAGAAGCATGAGACGGAAGAGATAGCGCCGGAGTAAGTTTGTTCAGCGTTCCATTACCATTGCCCGCAAGGGCCCTTATCCATTTTTCGAGTCGAACCGGACTAACAACCTTCCGCAAAGGCCGCTCCCGCGCTAATTATTGGGGGCGGCCTTATTATTGGCATCTATGAATGGGGCAGGGGGTTAGTTCACGACGGCGATGGCCATGCCGTCATAATCCTTGATGCCGACAGTGGTGAGGATAGTGGCGCAGACGCGCGGATCTTTTCCCAAAGCCTGGTTGAGGCGTTGAACGCCCGCTACTTTTTCATCGGTGGTCTCGTTATCGAGCACTTTGCCATCGCGGATGACGTTGTCGAAGACGAGCAGCGTGCCGGGACGGGACAGCCGTAGCGCCCATTGGAAATATTCGAGGTAGGGCGGTTTGTCGGCGTCGATGAAGATCATATCGAAGGGGGCTTCTTTTTCGAGCTGCGGCAGGAGGTCGAGGCCTTTCCCGACGCGGAGGTCGACTGTGTCGGTTAGCCCGGCCCTTTCGAGATTGGTTTTGGCCAGGGCGGCGTGCGTGGGATCGAATTCAAGGGTAATGAGGCTGCCGGGGCCGGTCAGGCTTCGGGCGAGCCAGATCGTACTGTAACCGGCGAAAGTGCCGATCTCGAGGATCTTTTGCGCCTTGATCAGACGCGCCAGCAGCTGGAGGAAAGAACCCTGGTTTGGGGAAATGCTCATATCGGGGAGGCCGGCATCGCGGATGGAGATCCGGGTGGCCTTCAGGGCCTCGTCTTCGCGGGCAAAATGATGGCTGATGTACTCATCAACTGCTACGAACAGGTCTCTTTCCATGAGTTGGGTTTTTGTAAAGGTAAACGGGAGGGGAAGGATTTGGAATGATGAAATAATTATCATTACTTTGTAATACAAAGTACTTTTTAAAATGGATTATAACCTACAAAAACGGATCGTGCCGCTGGCTGTCTGTTACCGTAAAGTGGGGCTGATGGAGAAAATGGGGGCGACCATACCCTGATTGGTGTATTGATTGACAACGAAGTTGTTTGGAGATTTGTGCCATCCAACAACTAAACGTATGAATGCACACCATCCCCTTTGGAAAAGCCTGGCTTTTCCATTCCTGTTTTCGCTCGGGCTCGCCTCCTGTCAGAAGCAGGGCGCGTTGCCGGCGACCGTTTCCAATTCAACGCTCAAAACCGCTTTAACGGTCTATCCGGTGCCGGCGATCACGTGGTGGTCGACCCCGGCTGCCATTCCCTATACGGATAATATACCGGGGGACAAGCCCGTAGAAAATCAATATGTCCATGGGTTCGCCATTAACGGAAAAGGGTATGCGCTTGGTACGCTGCTCACCAACCAAAAATGGGGATTGAACTCGGGTTGCCCCGATCTCTGGCAATGGGATCCGGCTACACCCGGCTGGTCCAGGAAATCGCCGTTTCCGGCGAACCCGTACGGTCTTGAATTCGGCGCCAGTTTTGTGATCGGAGCCAATGCCTATGTCGTCACGATCGACAATCATGTCTATCAGTACAATCAGCCGGGCGATCAATGGACGGAAAAATCGCCTGTCCCCGGTGGTATTCACCGGGGTAATCCTTCCTGTTTCGCTATTAACGGGCTTGGCTATCTGGGGATGGGTTTCACCGATGGCAGCGATGTGGAATTAAATGACTGGTGGCAGTACGACCCGGTGGCCGACCATTGGTCACAGCTGCATAATTTCCCCGGAGAAAAAAGAGATGGGGCCGGGTGTTTTGCGATCGGTGGGCAAGGTTATATTGTGGGTGGTTATGGGAACAACGGTTTTGGCGTAAGCGTTTGGCAATACGATCCCGGTTCGGACCACTGGACGAAAAAATCGAATTTTCCGGGGACCAGTCAATATATGCCGGCCGCGGCCGTCGGGACGATCAATGGCGTCGATTGTGGCTTTATTGCCGGGGACCAGGCCTGGCAATACAATCCGGCCAGTGATACCTGGGGGCAGTTGCTGCATTATCCGGGCGCGCAGCATGCGCCAGGCGGATTTGTTGTCGGGAATAGCTTTTTTATCTGCAGTATCGATGTCGTCGCATTCAACTGGTCGAAATAAAACTCGAACATATGGACAATACACGCAATCAATTCTGGTCCGGCATGGCGGTGGTCGTGCTGTTTGGGGCCGGGCTCGTCTCCTGTCAGAAAGCAACCGTTCCCGGACCTGCCGACTCCTCTTCCGGCAATCCGAATACGAAAACCACAACGAACCTGGTGCAGGGTCCGCCGGTGATCACCTGGTGGTCCACCGGAGACTCAATTCCCTATACGGCATATCTGCCGAGCGATCCGCCTGTGAGCATGTGGTATTCCGTCGGGTTTGCGATCAACGGTAAAGGATTTGTGCTGGGGGGCATGTTAAATACGCAGTCGGGGCAGGCCGATCATGTTCCGGCCCTTTGGATGTTTGACCCTGCCGCGCAGGCTTGGGATAGCATGGCGCGATATCCGGGCAACTATGGCGGTCTTGTCGGCGAAGCAGTATTCGTCATCGGGGATAATGCTTATGTTGTACAGGACAATGCTGTTTGGCAATATAATCAGCCAACGAATCACTGGACAGCCAAAGGTAATTTCCCTGGTGCGGCTCGCTTCTGGGGGACAGGGATGGCCATCAATGGCAAAGGGTATTTCGGGTTGGGTGTCAATGATCATACAATTGAGGACATGGTTAACTGGTGGCAGTATGATCCTACCACCGACCATTGGACCAGGATGGCAGATTTTGGCGGTGCGGCAAGAGACCAGGCAGCCGGATTTGCCATCGGTGGGAAAGGATATGTTTGCTTAGGGGAGGCTACCACCGGTTCTGACTACAGTACTGTCTGGCAATATGATCCTGTCGCCAACTCATGGGACCAGAAAAAAAGTTTGACCGGTCTGAGCGGCGGCGGCTCGGTAGCCGTAAATGCTACTATCGGCGGCGTGGAGCTTGGTCTGCTCGTGGGAGGCGGTCATCTTTGGGCATATAATCCTGCCATTAACAGCTGGTATGACGAGGGTACTTCAGCGAATGTGGGAAGTGGAGGAGCACTTCCGCCGGCGGCCTTTGTGATCGGCAACAGCTTTTGCATCGCGCATATTGCAATGGCGTCGTACAATTGGACAAGATAACGAACGGGCAGGTGGTTCAGTTGTTGATAGCGTGTGACCGGCCGAAGGCCGGTCACACTAATTTTTCATTGAGCGCCTTGGAAACGGCCTCGCATTGGCTGTGGACCTGTAATTTCTCGTAGATTTTTTTGATATGGGTGCGTACCGTATCGAGGCTGATGCAAAGTTCGGATGCCATCATCTTGAGGCCTTCGCCTTTGGAGAGATGTGAGAGGATCTCTTTTTCGCGTGCCGACAGTTTGTAGTCGTTGGGTGTGGGGGCGGCATTGGATTGCTGCATGCCTGCGATGATCATCCGGGCGATGCCCCGTGACATCGGCGGTTCGCCGTCCATCACCTGGCGGATGGCTTCGGTGAGATGATCGGAGAGATGTTTTTTGAGGAGGTATCCGGAGGCGCCGGCACATATGGCATCCAGTACATGCCTGTTGTCATCGAAAACGGTCAGCATGATGATCTGGACCTTTTGATCGATGGCCCTCACCTGTTGCACCGCCTGAATCCCGTTGATGCCCGGCATTTCGATATCCATGAGAATGACCTCGGGGCGGAATTGCACGACGTGATTTGCAATGTCTTCGGCACTGGGGAAGGCGCCGAGCAGGAGCAGGTCTTTCGAGAGCGTAAGCAGGTTGGCCAGGCTGTCCCGCAGGCTGTCATTGTCCTCGTATATCAGAATACCGATCATATGAATGTTATTGCAAGGCCGGTGACAAATTACCAAAATTTTCATTAGTGCGGATACCTCAAACAGGTGATGGGGTGAGTGGGGTGACGGGGTAATGAGGCTGAACGGGTTGAGCGGGGTCAGGCCACGGGGAGCTCGAGGTCGATGCGGGTGCCCTGACCTATCGAAGAAGCTATCCGGATCGTTGCAGGCATCGAGGCCGCCCGTTCGCGCATATTTTTTAAGCCGTTGCCTGTTTTCAGACCTTCTTCTGCAAAGCCCCTGCCGTCGTCCGCGATTTCCATCTGTAGCGAATCTTTCCCGCGACGGAGACGGATTTGCAATTGACTGCACTGGCTGTACTTGGCGGCATTATTGACCGCCTCCTTGAACAGCAGGTAGAGATCCTTTCGCTGACGGATATCCAGCTTCAGCGTGGAGAGATCACCTTCTTCTTCGAAGGTATAAACGATGTTCAGGGGTTCGAGCATTTCAGACGCGAATTCCTTCATACGATAGAGCAGCTGTTCCATGGTATCATTCCGAGGATTGATGGTCCAGACGATGTCGTCCATCTTTTCCATGATGGCAGACGAGCGGTCCATGATCTTCCGGAGATTGGAGGAGCTGTCTTTCGGAGATTGCAGCGCTACCTTGCTCAGGATATTGATGCTCGATAGGGTCGAACCGATGTCGTCATGGAGGTCGCGGGCAATATGGTTACGCATTTTTTCCAACTCGATGAGGCGGCGCGCCCGGTGTACGATACGATACCGGTTGAAGACCAGGAAGCCGATGAGCAGGAGCAGCAGGAAGAGCAGTATGGCGCCGAATTGGAAGACCTTTTGTTTTTCGAGCGTTGCCTTTTGCCGTTCGAGACTCAGATGCGACAGCTGCTGATCTTTTTTCAGCAAAGCGATCTCTTTTTCTTTTTTCTCGACATTGAATTGCGTCTCCATCCTTTTTAGCTGAAGCTGAACATTCAGGCTTTGAAGGCTGTCGTTCATTTCATAATATTTCTTGCTGTATTCCAGGGCTTTCTCCGACTCGCCGATGGCGGCATAGTGATCGGCCAGGTATTGATAGCTCAACAGTTCGGAAGTCTTGTCGCCCGCCTCGACGGAGGTGTGCAAACTGCTGAGCAGACGTTTCTCCTGCAATTGTTGCGTTTTGCCGGCGGCCTGCAGCGAGATCAGCGCGGCATCGAAGGTGGCGGCCAGACCGGTATCTTTCAATTGATGGGCGAGAGACCTGCCGTCCTGAAAATAGAGACCGGCATTCGTCCCGTCTCTTTTCTCCTTGTAGACGTTTCCAATGTCGAGGTCGAGGTTCATTTCTTCCACTTTCAGGTCCATCTGGTGATTGATCTGGAACGATCTTCCATAATAGATCAGCGCGGAATCATTTTGTTTGGCGTATCGAAAGATGGATCCCATTTGTTTCAGCGAAGTAGCGATACCCCTTTGATCATTTTGTTCCGTTTTAAGTGCAAGCGACTTCCTGGTGTAATCCCGTGCGAGTTGCAATTGATTGAGCTGGAGGAAATCTTCGCCGATCGATTGGTAACAGAAGGAAATGCCTTTCGGGTTGTTTACTTCTTCGAAGAGCCGTAAAGACTCCAGGTGGTAGCGGAGGGCAGTCTTGTAATCTCCCAGGGAACTGTAAATGTTCCCCACATTGAGCGTGGCTCCTGCCCGGGCGGTGCGTTTGACGACAGAAGGGTCGGCGGCGGTGGCGGCAGCGGCTTTGTCGAGGGACTCCAGCAGGAAGGGAAGGGCTGCCTTGAAGTTCTGCTGCCGCTTGTAGAAAAGACCCGCTGCCTGGACAAAATTGAGCCTGAGATCGGGGTTGGACTCAGATAGTTGTTTCAGCAGGTGGAGGTACCAGGCAGCACTATCGATCTGCCCGATATCCTGTTGGAGGGTGACCATTTGAGTATAAGCAGCGCTCAGCTGCAAGGGGAAATTGGAGGCGGAGGCCAGATCGATAGACTGGTAAAGATAGGCCCTGGCCTTCGACATATCGGTTCGGGCATAATTGGCGGCCAATGCGTTGAGCGCCCTGACCTCAGCGATGTCCCGGTGGTCTGCGCGGACGATGCCGAGCAGGCTGTCGTTGGTATTGGGCTGACCGGCGACGGACAAGAAAAAGACCTGCAGCATTAACGGCAGGGCATAATATAGGTATTTCATACCGCCTCATTTAGAACGACAGAACAAGCGGTTCCAGGTTAGCATATTTAATGGGGAAGAGGGAGGATACGATAAAGATAATTAAAATGGGGTAAAGAAAGGGACCGGATTTATGAAACCGGGCAGAATGACGGAGACAGCCGGAAAAAATGCGGGTCCCGGCTGGCGAAACTGCACGCGCCAAGTGTCTTATAGGGCATGACAAGGATGCTGATATGCGTGTTCGTGGCGACGGCCTGCTCAGGCTTAACGGGTTATTGCCAGCGCGGGGATACGGTTTATCTTTATAACGGGCAGGTAATGATCGGGGAAGTGAAGGACGGAACCCTGGGGTCGCTTTCCATCGATGATATCGATCTGAAGATCGTAAAAGTCAAGCTGTATAAGATCAGGAGAATGAACATCTCCGAGATCTTCAAGATCACTACACTCGATAAAGAGACCTTTTATGGTGTGTTGCAAGCATCGGACACCGCAGGTTGGGTCATTATCCGAACGGAGCTGGGCGAGAGCGTACCGTTGTCCCTGGTCAGCATTCACGATCTCATCCCCTTGAACAAGGAATTTTTCAGACGGCTGCAGGGCAATCTATCCGCAGGCTTCAGCTATGCCAAGAGCAGTAATATTGGGCAGGTGAACTTCAGTGCTGTCGTCAGCTTTGCCACCAAGCACTGGGAATACCAGCTGCAGGCATCGGAGATCGGGTCGCTCGATTCCTCGAAATTCTCGCGGGATAATGAGAATTTGCAGTTTTTTTCCGCTTATGATCTGGGAGCCAACTGGTTTTTGGCAGGCGTTCTGCAATACCAGCGGAACCTGGAATTGTCCATTGCCCGTCGGTATTCCGAAATGGTAGGTGCGGGCAACAAATTATTCATCAGGGATACCTGGCAATTGTATGCGATCAGCGGTCTGAGCCTTACCCAGGAAAAAAGCACGGAAGACGTTTCCAGTCCGGCAGCGTTGGAGATCCCGCTGATGTTCCGATTCAATTTTTACAAATTTCGTCATCCTGACATCCAATTGTCGACGTCGTGGACCGGCTATTATAGTCTCACCGAAAAAAACCGTTTCCGGTATGACGGCTCCACGAGTTTTTCCTGGCAGCTGATCCGCGATTTTTACCTGACTATTAATCCCTACAGCAGTTTTGACAGCAAGCCGCCAACGGGGGGTGGCAGCAAATTCGACTATGGGGTAGCGATGAGTCTGACTTATAAGTTCTAAATTTACCGAAAACTGAAAGCTATGAAAAAATTCCTGGTAATTTATCATGCCCCAATGGACTCCGCCGCCATGGCAGAAATGATGAAACGCTCGCCGGAGGAAATGGCCAAGGGGATGGAGCTTTGGCAGCAATGGGCCAAAAAGACCGGGAGTCATTTGGTAGACCTGGGTTCTCCGCTGATGGGCGGCCAGCAGCTGTCCCTCGATGGAAGCTTCAAACCCAGCAGCAAACAGGTCTGCGGTTATTCCATTCTGCAGGCAGAAAACATGGAAGAGGCAAAATCCTTACTCGAAGGGCATCCGCATTTGGGACCCTGGAATCCCCAGGCGACGATCGAGGTGCATGAAACAATGACGATACCGGGCATGTAAAGATCAGGTAGTTCTACTCTTTGCCGCTCATCCGGACTGAGGTAAATTACTGTGTCGACCGACGGTTCGTTCGGCATAAACCCTTAACTATGTTCGTCCACAATACCAACCCCAACGGCTTTTCAGTCAAGGCCTGGATCGGCGATGCCAAAACACTCCTGGCCTTCAATTTCAGCGATAAGAACGATGCCACGAACCTTGCCGGGTTCACTATCCAGATCCAGCCGCATGGGCAACCCTCCTATTATCTTTTGAATATGCTGGAACTCCCGAAGGGGGATCATGCCGTTGTCGCCGGCGAGCCAGCCAATTCTTCCGCCAATGCCCCCATCCAGAAATTCCGGTGGTTGCATGTTCCGGGGTCGTTCCACCAGGGCGAAAGTCCCTTTTACGGCGTCTATACCTATACCATTACCCCCCGGTATTTCAAGAACGGGTTGCTGGCAGCGCTGGACGCATCGAAAAATGTGGCCGTAGACGTCCAGGTGCAGCCTTTTGCGACCCCCCAGGTAGAATTGGGGTTCACACGGGGGTTTACCCAGTCGCAGGCTTTTGCCCATCATTTCGGAACCAAGGCTCCATTCCGGCCGGCCGGTAAAGATCTGCTTTTTGATACCACGGGAACAGCGGGACAAAATGGGGCCGGGCAGAGTTTTACTTTCCAACAGGAATACGAGTGGTCTGGTTTCACGGCGCGAAAAAAGATCTTCGGCATCCTGCAGGATGTGTTGGGTGATAATACGCTGTCCATAGACGTATTTGCCTATGATCTCAACGAACCCGACGTTTGCAAGGGCTTTCTGCAGCTGGCCGGCGAAGGGCGGATACGGGTCATTCTCGACAATGCCAGCCTCCATCACAAACCCGGGGCACTGGAAGATGCCTTCGAACAGCAGTTCAGAAAGGTCATGAAGGGCAATGCGGCTATCCTGCGCGGGAAGTTCGGCAGGTTTGCGCATGACAAGATTATCATCGTTTATAAAAGCGGCAGCGCGCAGAAAGTGCTCTCGGGATCGACTAATTTTTCGGTAACCGGCATGTATATCAACGCCAATCATGTCATCGTTTTCGACAATGTGGATGTGGCGGGGCTTTACTCCAGGGTATTCAATGAAGCCTGGACCGATGGGGTTAAGGAAACCTTCAATCAGTCTACCCTGGCGGGACAGGAATGGGATTTCAATCAAAAGGGCCTGCCGGTCATGAGCGTGACCTTCTCGCCGCACACCGCTGCCAATGCCACCACCATTCTGAATAACATGGCCCAGCGTATCGGCAAAACGACCACCAGTGTGCTTTTCGCGGTGATGGATGTGACCAGCGGCGGAGGTGCGGTCCTTGCGGCGCTGCAGAAGATCCACGAGGATCAGCAACTTTTCAGTTATGGCATCACCGATAATGCGGGGACCAATATTTCGCTATACCGGCCGGGTGTCAAAGATGGTATCCTGGTTACGGGCAAGCCGGGGACGACCATCTTGCCGCCGCCTTTCGACCAGGAAAAGAATATCGGGCTGGATCACCAGATACATCACAAATTCATCGTCTGCGATTTCAATCAGCCCAGTGCCATTGTCTGGTGTGGCAGCAGCAACCTGGCGTTGGGGGGCGAAGAGAACAATGGCGACAACCTCATCCATATACGTGATACCGACATTGCGACGGTCTTCGCGATCGAAGCATTGGGGCTTGTCGACCATTTCGATTTCCGCGATTCACATGGGGCAGGTGCAGCCGCGGCGCCAAAAGCTCCCAAGGCGCCAAAGGGGAAGGGCAAGACCGCTGCAGAACATCAGTCGGGTGGGGCGGTGCCAGCCGGAGCGGCGCCACCTAAAACCGGGACCGGTGACGTGCCGGCGACACTTCAGCTTTACGTCAATGACAGCTGGGCGGTTCGGTATTTCGATCCCACTGACCTGCATAATGAGGATCGGCTATTGTTCGGGTAATAAAACCTGGTCAAAAATTTCCTATATGGATAATTCCAAAACCAATCGCCGCGGCTTTCTCGGCACGGCCGCCATCACACTTACCGCAACGCAATTCGGGCTGATCGGTTCCGCGATCGCAGCATCCGCGAAGGAAAGGTTGGCCAGGATCAACCCGGGGACAAGCGCGTCCTTCGGCCCATTAAAGCAGGTGAATGCCGGCCTTTTGAATACGGGCTATGCGGAAAGCGGTCCTCCCACGGGTCCTGCGGTCGTCCTGCTGCATGGCTGGCCATATGACATTCACAGTTTTGTCGATGTCGCGCCGATACTGGCGGCGAAGGGTTATCGGGTGATCGTGCCCTATCTGCGGGGCTATGGCACGACAAAATTCCTTTCGGGTGAAACCATGCGCAACGGCCAGCAATCCGTGGTCGCCCTCGATATCATCCACCTGATGGATGCGCTGAAGATCCAAAAAGCGATCATCGGGGGCTTTGACTGGGGTGCGCGCACGGCCGACATTATCGCCGCGCTGTGGCCCGAACGCTGCAAAGGCCTTGTCTCCGTGAGCGGCTACCTGATAGGCACCCCGCAAGGCAACCAGAAGCCGCTGGCGCCTAAGGCCGCATTGGTGTGGTGGTACCAGTTCTACTTCGCAACGGACATGGGTCGGGCCGGGTACGACCAATACCGGCACGACTTTAACAAGCTGATCTGGCAGACCGCCTCACCAAAGTGGAAATTCGACGATGCCACCTATGACCGCAGCGCAACCTCATTCGACAACCCGGATCATGTCGCCATCGTCATTCATAATTATCGGTGGAGGATCGGACTGGCCCGGGGCGAAACGAAATATGACGCGTTGGAAAAACGGATTGCCGCAATTCCTGTCATTGCAGTGCCCGCGATCACCATGGAGGGGGACGCCAATGGGGCGGCACATGCGCCGGACCCCTCCGCCTATCGCAATAAATTCTCGGGTAAATATGACAGCCGGGTCATTACGGGCGGCGTTGGACACAACCTGCCCCAGGAGGCTCCGGCGGCGTTTGCGCAGGCTGTCATCGATGTAGATAAGTTTTGAAATCATACATGAGGAATAGTTAGTGTACTTTTGCCCCATGTTACTGAATGCCGGGGCTATTGACCAGATACTATCCCATCTGAGGATCGATGAATTGAATGAGCTGCAGACCAAAGCGCTTGAAACCGCGCTGCTGGACGGAGACCTCGTATTGCTTTCCGATACCGGTTCGGGGAAGACCCTGGCATTTCTCCTGCCCATATTGGCGCTTATGGACGAAGAGGCGGCAGGCACTCAGGCCCTTATCGTCGTTCCGTCCCGTGAATTGGCCATCCAGATAGAACAGGTATTCAAGACAATGGGTACCGGGATGAAGATCACCTGCTGTTATGGTGGTCATCTCAGAGAGACGGAAGAAAATAACCTGATCGAAGCTCCGGCCGTTATTGTCGGGACCCCCGGACGATTGGCCGATCACATCCGAAGGAACAACATTCACACCGACACCATCAGGATCCTGGTACTTGACGAATTCGATAAATCCCTCGAGTTGGGCTATGAGGAGGAAATGTCCTTTATCATGGGGTCTTTGCGGTCCCTGGACAAGCGGATCCTCACCTCTGCGACGGCGGCCACGGAAATCCCCGATTTTGTCGGGTTGCGGTCGGTACATACCCTGGATTTTCTGTCCGGCGAAATGACCAAACGGCTTACCCTTCAGCAAGTGTATAGCGAGGATAAGGATAAGATCGATAGTTTGTTCCGGCTGATCTGCCGGATAGGGGCCAGGTCCGCCGTCATATTTTGCAATCACCGGGAGTCAGTGGAGCGGGTCAGCGCCCTGCTGAAGGAAAAAGGGATCGTGAATGTCTTTTATCACGGGGCTCTTGAACAACCCGAACGCGACAGCGCCCTGGCGAAGTTCCGCAACGGCAGCTCCGATATCCTGGTCACCACCGACCTCGCCGCGAGAGGCCTGGATGTGCCGAATATCCGGTATATCATCCATTATCATCTGCCGGCAACGGAAGAGATATTTACCCACCGCAACGGCAGAACCGCGCGGATGGATGCCAGTGGGACAGCCATCTTTATCCTGTCGCCGGACGAAAGCCTTCCTTCCTATATTCAGGAGCAGCCCGAGACCCTTGAGCTGCCCGCTGCGACGACGCTACCAGCCAAACCCAAATGGACCACCCTGTTCGTTTCCGCCGGGAAAAAAGACAAGGTCAATAAGGTGGATGTCGTGGGGTTTTTCACCAACAAAGGGCAGTTGAAGAAAGAGGACATCGGACTCATCGAAGTAAAAGATTTTTTTTGCTTCGTGGCCATCCGTAAGTCCAGTGTAAGTCATGTCTTGCAGCTGATCAAGGACCAAAAGCTCAAGAATAAGAAGGTGAAGATCGATGTGGCGAAATAAACCGCAATACGAAGTTATTTGCTAATCCAAACACCCGCTCCATAGGGCGGAAGATCGATGACGAACCGATCGGAGCCGAGGGTGGCATTCCCAAAAACCCGGCTCAACACCGGATGAGGGGAGATTTCGAGTGTTGCCTGTTGCCGTTGATCCGAGAGATTGACCGCGAGGATGGCCGTGGTTCCGGCGAGTTTTCGGCGCCAGGAGAATACCTTATGATTCGGGTTGGCCAGGGAATCATAGGCGCCTGTTTGCAGGACCGAATAGGTTTTTCGTACGACGAGCAGTTGCCGGTACCAATTCCAGAGGGATCGGGGATCCGGCCGTTCTTCTTCGAGTGAAATTCCATCGAATGGTTGCAGGTTTGTGCTATCCCACCAGGGACCGGTGTCCTTGTACCATAGTGCCATGCCCCTTCCGGAATCGGCTGCATACCATTCGAAAGCTTCCCGGCGCGGGATGTCGTTGGCGTCGGTTGTTCCGAACCTGTTGTTGCCACCGATACCAAACATGCCGAGTTCCTGCCCATAATAGATGGATGGGATGCCCCCGAGCAGGATGTTCAATACCGCGCCTACCCGTTCTTTGCCGGGGTCTTTGTTAACGCGGCTGGAGAAGCGGTCCATGTCATGGTTTTCAATAAAGACCACCTGTTCCTTACCCGGCGGCAGTTGCCGGAGCGTCGTATCGGCGGCCTTTTCGAGCTGCTTCTTGTCAAAGGAATTGATGGCAATGGCCAGGCGGAAGGCGAATACACGATCGATGGTGGCCTTGCTGAAATAGTCGAAGCCGAAAGAGAGCCAGTCGGCTTGTTCGGCGACAAAGGTCAGGTGTGGGTTGAGTTTTTTGAGCCGGTAGATCAGCGGCGCCCAGAAGCGGGTGAACAAATCAGTTAGCCTCGGGTTGCCGTCCAGGTCATCCATGGTATGGTCCAGGCGGAAGCCGTCGACGCCGTCGTCGAATTTCCCGTCGCCATTCGGGTCTGCGAAATAGGAGAATAGTTTTTCGTTATAGGTGAGTACGCCGGGGTCACGCAGATTGACCGTCGTGACTTTCCGGGAGGAGTCGTTATAACCTTTCAGGTCGGTGATGCCCCAGATGATCGGGCTTGGTTTCCCGTGGAGGGAATCATCGAAAAGGAGATAGTTGCGGTCCGGCGACCGGAGGTTGCCAACGGCGGATCTCCACCAGGCGTGGCGATCCGTGACATATTGCGTCTCCATATCGATATACAATTTCATCCCTCGGGAATGGAGCGCCCTGGCGAGGTCCGTGAAGTCCCTTATCGAACCATAGTCCCGGTCGATCGCATGCCAATCATCCGCGAAATAATTGTGATAGAATACAGAATTGTAGAGTGGAGTCAGGAGGAGGGAGGTCACGCCAAGCTCCTGGAGATAGCCGAGCTTTTGGTTCAAACCGGGAAGGTCACCCTTTCGGTCGCCGTCGGCGTCAAAGAAACTTCGTTCGAAGACATGGTAGATGACTTCTTTTTGGGCCGGGTTGCCCTGGGCTGCCGCCGCTGTGGAGAGGAATAGCGCGAGTACCGGGTTGAGGATCGACTTGATTGTCAATTGATCGGTGGATTTGTCCTGTAAATATAGGAAAGGCACTAAAATCTTGCTGTATCCGTTATTAACAGGTAAAACCGATATCCCCTCCTAAACGACAGGCGTATGAAAATACCCGCAACTCTCCTTGGAATAATAGTGGTCTGTTATTCCTGCAGCCCTACCAACCTTATGTCCCTGAGTGTAAATGAACCGGCGCCGGTGAGTCTCCCGCCTACCGCAAAGTCAGCGGCAGTGGTGAACAGGAGCCGGGCAGCCGATGACAGCAGGACTGTCGATGCCATTCACAGAACGATCGCCCTGGAAAGCAGGGATCTGCAGGCGGAAGGTTCCGGGGCCAGTTTGACCGGTCTTACTGACGCATTGATCAGGAGTAACCGGTTTGCCTCGGTAAAACCGCTGCCCAATCTCGATCTTCGGTCTTATGGCGCGGCAGTATTCCCCGTCGTTATGTCCTGGGATACCGTAGAAAAAATATGCAGGGAGAACCATGCGGATGTCCTGTTCTCACTGGAGCTTTTCGATGCAGAATCCAAAGTCGCTATCAACGTGGCGGCCCTCGGTCAGGGATCGAACGTGAATACACAGGTGAAAACGGGGTGGAGGATCTATGACCCGGCTACGCGAAGTGTCCTGGACCAATTTGTCATATGCAGGGATCTGAATTTTCAGGGTGGTGGCTTTCTCGGTACAGGCACTGCCTTACTCGGCCACAAAGAAGAGGTGATAAAGGCCGGCAACCGGGCAGGCGAGGACTATGCATCGCGTATCATTCCCTATTCGCTGCGGGTATCCCGGTTTTATTATGTACGGGGTGATGGGAGTTTTAGCGCCGCCAAACGCATGGCGCAAGCCGGTGACTGGGACGACGCCGCCAATATCTGGCGTCAGGCGACGAGCAACCCATCCCGGAAAGTGGCAGGCAGGGCCTGTTACAATATGGCGATTATCAGCGAGATCAATGGCGATCTGAATGGGGCCCTCCAATGGGCGAAGAAGGCTTATGAAGTCTATGGGACCCCGTACGCGCTTGAATATGTCAATATCCTGCAACAACGGCAAACCAACGATGCCGTCCTCAGGAACCAGACCAGTCTTACGAGCACCCCTTAGTACGCAGGCGATCTGCCCAAGATTGTAAATCTTGTCCGCTTCACGCAGAAAATGCGAAGGTTCATTTGCATTTTACAACCGTGAAAAAAAGGCATGTTTTGAATATTTTTGGAGCGATGTGGGAAAAGGATAGAAGCTTCACCATTTTATTGCTCATCCTGCTTGTTTATATTTTCGTTGTCATTCCCTTTGTGCCCGAAACCCGTTTGGGAGGAATTGCCTCTTCCGCCTTTTTCCTGCTCTTACTTTCCAGCGGATTCATTACCGTACTGGAAGGTAAAACGACTTTTATAGTATCGATACTTGCCTTGCCTGTATGTTTATTTGGGCTTACTGTTTTTATTTTAAAGGGCACCCGGCTTACTATTGCATTGGATCTGTTTCATGTGGCATATTGCATAGCACTTGCCGGAATTATTTTGGTAAAGACATTTGCAGGTGGTGAGATGAGTATCCGCCGGATTGAAGGCGCTATCGGGGGATACTTATTGATTGGTCTGATCTTTTCCCTGGTATATCACGCCATCTTTAAAGCGATAGGGCAAACAGCATTCAATGGATTGCAAGGCTATGGACGGAACGAGTTCATGTATTTCAGCATTACAACCTTAACCACTGTCGGGTATGGGGATATAACGCCCGTGGCAGCTTCGGCCAGGTCCCTCTCGAATTTGGAAGCGATAATCGGACAGTTGTATCCGGCAATTTTAATAGCGAGGCTGGTTTCATTACAGATTATTTACGATACCCGGGAATGATTATTTAATTAACCGGTTGACTGGATTTGCAAATCTTGGCATGTTCCATCCGGACTTTCTTTGTCGTCCGGATTTTAAAAGTGAACCTTAGCCCTATGCTAAAACTAACCAAACTCACCGTCACCGCTTTGGCCCTGTTCTCAACGTTTTTTTTCGCCGAAGCTCAACCAAAAAAACCCAATATCGTCGTCATCATGGGAGATGATATCGGTTGGTTAAATATGGGTTGTTACAACCAGGGGTTGATGAAGACAAGGACCCCCAATCTCGATAGACTTGCGGCCGAGGGGATGCGATTTACAGATTATTATGCGGAAGCAAGCTGTACGGCCGGCCGGGCAAATTTCATTACGGGGGAGCTGCCCATCCGGACCGGCATGACCACCGTCGGACAGGCGGGTGCTGCTATCGGACTTCCCAATGAAGCGGTGACGATCGCTACCGTTCTAAAATCCATGGGGTATGCGACCGGCCAATTCGGAAAGAATCACCTCGGCGATCAGAATGCATTTCTTCCCACTGTGCATGGTTTCGATGAATTTTTTGGGTATCTCTATCACCTGGATGCCATGGAGGACCCCTGTCACCCGGGGTATCCGCAAGACCTGCTGAATAAAGTTGGACCCCGTAACATGGTTCACTCCTGGGCAACCACGACTGATGATCCGACAGTGGAGCCGCGATGGGGCAAAATCGGAAAACAAAAGGTAGAAGATGCGGGTGCGCTTTGTCCGAAGAGAATGGAAACCGTGGATGACGAGATCCTGGATGCCTCAATTAAATTCTTAGATAAGGCCAAGGCTGCCAATAAGCCATTTTTCTTATGGTTAAACCCCACCCGGATGCACGTTGTTACTCATCTTTCGCCAAAATATGAGGCCATGCGTAACTCGGATAATGGCTGGACCGTTCATGAAGCCGGGATGGCACAATTGGATGATATCGTAGGTTCAGTTATGACTTATCTGAAAGACAATGGGTTGGATGACAATACCATTGTCGTTTTTACCACGGACAACGGTACCGAGAACTTCACGTGGCCCGATGGCGGTCAAACGCCGTTTGCAGCGGGAAAGGGGACGGCGTATGAAGGTGGATTCCGCGTACCCTGCTTGCTTCGTTGGCCGGGTCACGTGCCTGCCGGTAAAATTGAGAACGGGATCTTTTCGGGCATGGATTGGTTTCCGACTTTTGTTGCGGCCGCCGGTAACCCTGATATTACCACGCAATTGCTGAATGGTAAGGAACTCGAGGGTACAACTTACAAGGTTCATCTCGATGGCTATGATCAAACGTCGCTGATCACGGGTAAGGGCCCTTCCGTTCGGCATGAGATCCTGTATTTCACTGAGGGTACGCTGGCCGCGATCCGGGTCGATGACTTTAAGTATCGCTTTATCGACCAACCGGGCGGGTGGATTGGCACTACGGTTAAACCTGATATGCCACTGCTCGTGAACCTTCGCCTCGATCCCCTGGAACGTACCATGTGGCCCGGATCGAACATCGGATCGTTTGAATATTTCAATTGGTTTTTATATGAGTTCTGGAGATTTGTCCTGGTTCAACAGGTGATCGCAAAAGAGGTGCCGACATTTCTTGCTTATCCGCCGATGCAAAAAGGGGCCTCCTTTAACCTGGAAGCTTTGAAGGCCGAAATGGCTACCAGGATGGCCCAGATCCAGGCTGCACAGCAGGGTGCGAGTAAATGACCCTTCGGCCTGCTATAGTATTTCTACATACCCGTCCGTTCCATTCACCCGGATGCTTTGCCCGTCTATGATCAGCCGGGTAGCATGCTCCACGCCGACCACTGCCGGCAAGCCATATTCGCGTGCGATAACCGCCCCATGGGTCATCAGACCGCCTACTTCGGTGACCAGGCCCTTTATAGATACAAACAATGGCGTCCAGCTGGGGTCGGTGAAGGAGGTGACCAATATATCCCCTTCTTCCAGATCGGCATCTTCCATGTTCAGGATGACACGTGCCCGTCCCTCTATGACTCCCGAAGATACAGGGAGGCCCGGGATAGCTGCGGCCGGAAGGTTTTCTCGTCTGTATGTGCCTGTAATTATTTCGCCATCGGACGTAATGACTCTCGGGGGAGTCAGCTTTTCAAATAATTTGTACTCTTCCTTTCTTTTGTCGATGATTTCCGGGGCCAGCCTATTCGTGCGTACGAGCTCGCGAAGTTCTTCAAAACCGAGATAGAAAATATCTTCTTTCTCATGGATAACCCTGGCCTGTACGAGTCGTTCGGCTTCTTTCAGTAAAGCCTGTTTATAAATGAAGTAGCGGTTGATCATGCCGTATTTTGGATATTCGCGAAAACCGATGAGATCCCGGATCAGGCCGATCATTCGTTTTGCCTCTTTGGATTTTCGGGTACCGTTCGGTATTTGTTTTAGCCGGTGTAGCAGGTCATGTTCTTTTTTCATAGCCTCCTGTCGACCTTGCTCGAATTTTTTGTGGCTGGCATTTGACTCAAAATTTTTTATGTTACCGAGAATCATGGGGGCAAGTATCGACGGTTTTTCGCTCCAGCGAGTTCTCGTGATGTCGATCTCTCCTGCACACCGCATGCCGTATTTGTCAAGATAGGCATGGATAGCGTCCCGGGCTTCCTTTCCGCCATTTAGGCTATCCAACTGACTCAAAAATCTGTCGTCTTTTGCATGTTGTAAATGATCGATCACTTCCGGGTAAGGGCGAATCACATCTGCGACATCCAATAGCGACAGACCCATTTCCGAAGTAATATTATTGGGTACGGACAGGGAAAGGGTGTCTGCCGCGTTTTTTTCACCCAGCCATTTCATCATTTTTTTGTTGATCCAGGATGAAGCATACATTGCAACCAGGATCACGTCCAACCCTTCTTTAAGAACCTTCTGTAACTGCGGGATATCTTCCAGAATAAAATCGAATAGGCCCGAACCTGATTTTGTCTGGATGTTTTGTTTTAATTCTTCGAGCGATGTTTGATTGCTCCTGATCAGGTCAGTGACGAGGGTCGGATTGTTTTCGAACTTTTCCAAATAATCCCATGACATTGTTTTATTCCCGGTGAGGTGACGCGGTGCATTTTGGATGTCGGGTGAAGGTTTGATGAAACCCTTTCGCCTTACGATGGTCTGGAGTGCCTCTTTTATAAGCGGATCCGATTGCCCCAAAGTGTCTATCAAAGCTTTTCTGCTGACAGGCGAACTCAGCAAACGAGTGACATCGACAAACAGCCTTCCGCCGGCTGTATGCATGGATGCGCGCGTGGTTAACAGGAAAAAAGACAGTCCCAGCGGTTTGATGGGATCGGTCATCATTTGTTGGTGACCGACCGATATGTAGAGGTGATTTTCCCGGTCGTTCGCTGCTGGGATGGGGTATAAGGCAGTGATTGGCCGGCTCTGGACAATATAAAATGTATCGTCGGCCAAACACCATTCGATGTCCTGCGGACTAGCGAAGTGTTCTTCGATCTTTCGGCCCATGCGCCCGAGCTGTAGGATCTGCTGATTCGTCAGCACCTGTCTTTTTTGCCGCTTAGGTTCGATCTCTTGTTTTTTCGTGCCGCCATCTTTTAAGTGAACAATAGCGAGCTTCTTGGAGGATATTTTTTTATCCGTAACCATGCCGTCAGACACTTTATAGACATCGGGATTCACCAGGCCGGAGACCATGGCCTCGCCGAGTCCGAAGCCGGCATCGATGGATAGCGCTTTCCTGTTGGAAGCAACGGGGTCGGCGGTAAACATTATTCCTGCCGCCTGCGGGAAGACCATTTTTTGAATAACCACAGACAAGTGAACTTTGCGATGGTCGAAGCCATTTTGAATGCGGTAGGTTACTGCTCTTTCGGTGAATAGCGAGGCCCAACACTGGCTGATATGTGTCAGGATTGCCTTTTTCCCGATAACGTTCAAATATGTGTCCTGCTGTCCTGCGAAGGATGCCGTCGGCAGGTCTTCCGCTGTAGCGCTCGACCGAACAGCAAAGGCATCTTTTTCGTCAAAATGTTTGAGATGAACTGCAATTTCTACTGTTATGTCCGTTGGGATGGGAATTCCTTCGATGGCTATGCGGATTTTCCCACTGATCTCGCTGATGTTTATTCTATCTGCTGCCTTGAGCTGATTTAATTCATCCAGCAAGCGGTGAAGCTCCTGGTTATTTTCGATTATTTTTTTATATGCTTCGGTGGTAATGCAAAAACCATCCGGGACCTGTATTTCCGGGATGCTGGTCAGCTCACCCAGATTGGCGCCCTTGCCTCCTACGGCCATCAACATTGTTCTGTCGATCTGCTGAAAGGAAAGGATATATGGGTTCATAGGGGCAAGGTAGGAACAAAAAAAGCCCGATAACGGATGGCTGATAAAAATAAAGTTTCAAACCAAATGAAGGGTTATCTTGTTACGATGCAAAGACCTGGCCTTCAATCCTACGATCACAACAGCCAGGCCGATCGCACACAACGGAGCTGCGATAAATAGCCAGGGGTGCAGCACTGTACGATAGGCGAATCCTTGTAACCAGTTATGCATCACCCAGCCGCCTGCCGGCAATGCGATCAAAACCGCCAGCGAGATTGCAAGCCCATAATCTTTTAATAAGAGCAACACCAGGTGTATTACCCTTGCGCCCAAAACCTTTCGGATCCCAAGCTCTTTGGTCCTTTGTTCCGTCGCCGCCGTCACAAGGCCAAATATGCCTAATCCCGCGATAATAATGGCGAGACCGGAAAAGAGGGTGAACAGGTTGCCGGTCCTTTGATCAGCCGAATAAAGGCGGTTGAAATCCTCATCCAGGAACGAGTAAACGAAAGGGTGACCTTTCGCCACTGACTCATACCGGCTCCTTATGGCCTTCAAGGTTCCTGCTATATTTCCCGGGGACAAACGAAAGGTGACGGCTTCACCATCCGGATCGAGCCGGAATACCACCGGATCGATCGGATTACGCAGCGATCCGGTATTGAAATCTTTCACCACTCCGATGATCCGGTAGCCTGAGGCCGTATCGGTTGCGGTGTAAATCTTTTCACCGAGCGGCCGGGCGTAGCCAAGCACACGTGCTGCTGTCTCATTGATGAGTACGCATCCTGAGTCGGTATGCAGTTGAGGCGAGAAATTTCTACCAGCAACCAGTTTCATACCCAATGTCACCAGATAATCTTCATCGATATGCCAGTCTCCGAGCAGGGCCGTCGCTGTCTCGGAAGCGCTCCGGTCCTTAAAGAAGCCCCGAAAGATCACCTTTTGATTGGGTAAAAATCCGGATACCGTGGCGCTAACGACTCCGGGTAACTTTCTCGCCTCATTGGCAAAGGTCCATGCCCGGTCGGCGAGGTCACGGGTATCTTTTACCGTCAACACCTGCTCCTGAGTATATCCCGGGTCACGATGCCGGATATAGGATAATTGAGAATAGATCACACCTGTACCGATCATTAGCGCCATGGCGACGCTGAATTGAAAAACCAACAGTGTCGTCCGAAGCATCGGGACACGGGTCCCCATCGTCAAATATCCGCGCAAGATCTTCAGGGGTTCGACACGCGACAGCACCAGCGCAGGATAGACGCCGGATAAAAGCCCAACCAGGCCCGTTGCGAGGAGAAAGATCGGTATCGTCCATCGGGACAGAAGGATATCGGCGGAAAAAGACTTACCGGCTAACCGGTCAAAAAAGGGAAGCAGGATCATTACCAGCAAGACCGCCACTCCCATCGCGATCGCTGTCATCAACACGGATTCCACCAGGAATTGCGCGATCAGCCGTCGCCGGTTGGAACCCAGCACTTTTCTCACCCAGATCTCGCGCAAGCGTCTCAGGCTACGGGCAATCGAAAGGTTGACAAAATTGATGCAGGCGACAACCAGGATCAGGACGGCCACGACAATAGAAATAACGACATACTGAATATTCCCGTTGGCTTCAAACTCGTGACCCAGATTGGAATAAAGATGGATTCGGGTCAACGGGATGGAATAATACCGGAAATGATCTCCATTCCGCTCGAGATCGGCTGTGCTATTGTGCAGTTGTACGCGTATCTGGGGATTGACATATCTTTCAACCGTTTGTGCCAGCATGCGGTCGAGGCCGGCCGTCCGAACACCGGGGCGAACGAGCACATAAGTGGAAGAAAACAGGTTGATCCATTCCTGCTTCTTTTGTCGGAGCGATTTTATCAGTTGAAAATGGATATGCGATGCCGCGGGCATGTCGCGGATGACTCCCGTTACCATATAGAGCGTAGTATCCTGATCGAGTCGCAGCGGTAGTCCCACCACATCTGTCGAATTGAAATACCGTTTGGCAGCGGTCACCGACAGCACGACAGCGTTCGGCGCCGAAAGAGCGGTGCGGGGATCCCCACTGAGCATCGGGAGCGTAAAAACGGCAAAAAGCGTAGAATCGGCCAAAACGGCGCCGGGCTCGAGAAACACTTTGCCCCCGACCTGAACAGACACATCCCTGTGAAAGCCCCGGATGCGTACTGCATTCTCGACGGCGGGGAAATCGTGGATAAGTGCGGCCGCCATGGCTGGCGGCGTCGCCACATCATTGATGCTCCCGCCGTTGATATGGAGATCGGAGGCTATACGGAAAATGCGGTCGGCATTCGCATTATACCGGTCATAGGCGAACTCGTCCACGTCAAAAAGCGTGATGAAGATACAGGCCGCAAGGCCCAGGGACAGACCAAAAACGGTAATGGCCGTAAAACCCTTTTCCCGGTGGAGGTGGCGCCAAGCGGTGCGCAGATAGTTAGCCATGATCATGGCGGGATGCAAAAGGCGCGGAATTCCATAAAAGAATGCACAACCAAAGCCGGACCCTTTATTCCGTCCGCAGGCTGTCGGCCGGATTGGCCCTGGCCGCGCGGAAAGCCAGCCAGCTCACCGTGACCAGGGCGATGCACAAGGCGCCGAGACCGGCCAGTACAAAGATCCACCAGCTAACGGCCGTTCGATAGACAAAGTCTTGTAGCCATTGGTGACCCAAATACCAGGCCATGGGCGAGGCGATGAGGAGTGCCAGGACAACCAGTACCACAAAATCCCTGTTTAGCAGCAGAACGATCTGGCCGACCCCCGCACCCAGGACCTTTCGGATGCCGATCTCCTTGACCCGCCGTTCGGCGCTGAACATGGCCAGGCCAAACAATCCCATGCAGGAAATGAAGATCGTGATACACATAGCGGCGGTCGCCAGCCACGCGGTATTCTGCTCCTGGGCAAATAGCCAGGTAATGGATTCATTGAGGAAACTATAGTCGAAATTCTTATCCGGGTAGATCGATTTCCATTCCTTCTCCATTCGTGAAAGCACGGTCTTTACCTCCTCCTGCGTTTTTATGGCGGGCGATAATTTGACCGCCACGCCTTCGATGAAGTCCGCCCAATTGACGATGACCGCAGGCCTGATCGCATTGTGGAACGACTCCATATGGAAATCGGCCACTACCCCCGCGATGCGCAATTGACTGATGCTGTCCCGGCCATAAGCAGACAAGGGTTGCCCGACGGCGTTCAGGGGTCTGTCGAAACCAAGCGCCCTCGCCATCGTTTCATTAATGACTACCTCATTCGCACTGTCGGAATGAATCATATTCCGGCCGGCGATCAGACGCATCTGGTAAAACGGAACGAATTGGTCATTGCCTATTTCGACCGTGGCTGCGGTTTGCATGGTATCCTTTCCGACATGAAAGAATGTAGACGTCATCTGGGCAAACCCCATGGGCGGATGGGATTGCAGGATCACCTTTTCCACGCCAGGGATACTTTTCAAATGCTGCGCCAATACATGGAGCCTTTTCTGAGGGGGAGCCCCCCAGTGGTTAACGGTGATCACGGCGTCGGTATTAAAGCCCTTGTCGGTAGACCGCATAAACCGGATTTGCTTGGCAATGAGGATCGAGCCGATAATGAACACCAGGGATACGACAAATTGGAAGACAATCAGGCATTTCCGAAAGTTGGAGCGAGGTTGCTGGGCCATTCCCTTCAGCGTGACCACCGGCCGATAGGCCGACAGGACGCGGGCGGGGTAGAAGCCCGCGATCAAAGTGGTCAGCACCACCACCATAGCTACAACCGCCAGGTTAACCCAGTCAAGCGGACGATAGACGACCCCATCGGGAACATAATCTTTGAATAGTTGCAGCACGGGTTTGACCAGCGCGATAGAGACAACGGCCGCGATCAACGTCAGGGCCAGCGTTTCGGCCAGAAATTGCCTCATGATCCTGTGCCGGCCGCTGCCGAGTACTTTGCGAACACCGATCTCCCGCGCGCGCTGAATAGATTGAGCAGTGGAGAGGTTGACGAAATTGATGCAGGCCAGCAGCAGGATGAAGACCGCCACTCCCATCAGGACAACTAGCGTGGGCTTGTAAGGTTTGCGCCAATCGTCGCCATCGTCTTCTATGTGGAACCATTCGGCAAAGTGTGCGGAAGTCAGGGGCTGTAGATACATGCGAACCGAGCCATGTTCGTAGTGGATATTCTGTTTGATAAACCGGGCAAATCGCGCATTTACCTGTTCGGATGTAACTTCCTTGTCAAGCAGGACGAAGGCCTGGGAGCGATGGGGCTGGAGGCTGCTCCAGTCGTCGGTGGGTATTTGCTTTCGCAGGAAGCTGTGTGTAGCGGTAGTGAATGAAACGTAGTCGGTAAAGGCAAAATCACTGTGGTGGGTCCAGTCTTTGACAATCCCCCCGACATAGGCCCGGATCGAGTCGGCATAAATGATTTCCTTGCCGATGAACTGTTCGGGGGAAAGGTTGCCAAAATACAGCCTGGCGCGACTTTCGGTCAGCACCGCCCGAAACGGCTCGTCGAGTATGCGGGGATTACCCGCCAGCCACTCATGTTGGAAAATTTCAAAATAGGAGGGCTTGGCGAGGATCGCAGTAGGCGAATAGGAATTGGGAATGCGGTTTTGGAAGGACTTTAGGCCACCCTTGAGGGCAGGAATGTCGATCTTCTGCCCAAATTCGAGAAAGCCGGTCCTGATGGCAAAACCGGGAATTTGTGTCTCGAATCCGGCAACGTCGTTGTAGATGCTGTTGATGAAATCCTTTTTGCCGTGCTGATCGATGCTTTCGCCCACGATGCGGTAGATCCGATCGCGGTTGGGCAGAAACCGGTCAAAACTGAACTCATAGCTGACCACCAGGTAGATCACGAGGCAGGAGCAGATGCCCAGCGCCAGACCCAGGATATTGACCAGGCTATAAAGGCGGTTGTTGCGGATATTGCGCGCGGCAATTTTGATGAAACTCAACAGCATGGCTAAGCTTTTTGACCTGGCTACCAAAGCCATGCCGATTCATTTTTTTCCTCGCTATCAGGCAGTTGCAATATGGCCAGGGCCGCGAGTGTTCGGTGATGATACAACGGGTGTTCGGCCGAGGGCCGGATGATTCAAAGCCCTAACCTCCGGTGCCGGCAAATGATTGTTAATGATTTTGTACTAACTTTCTGAAAAATTTTGGGATATGGACTCAAACAGACTTTCAAAAACCATGCAGGCAGCCCTGAATGCACAGATGAACAAAGAGAACCATCAGGCGCAGATCTATTTATCTTACGGATGCTGGGCGGATAGTGAGGGATATGAAGGTATTTCGAACTTCCTTTTCCGGCATTCCAAGGAAGAGCGGGATCATATGATGAAGATCCTGGAATATATTCTGAAACGCGGCGGTAAGGTGACCGTCTCCGAGATCCCCGCGCCGACGGCGAATCCGACGAGCGTAAACGATTGCTTTGAAAAGGTGTTCAAGCAGGAGGTAGACAATACCAAGTCTATCTATGCCCTGGTGAAGCTGAGTATGGAGGAGGAGGACTGGGCGACCTGGAATTTTATGCAATGGTTCGTAAAGGAGCAAACAGAAGAGGAAACGCTCGCTATCGAGTTGTTGGATATGATCCGGGTGGCCGGCGGAAAAGAAGCTACGCATAGTGCGTTGTTCTCCCTGGACAAGCGGATGGGGGAACGTGGGGGGGATGCCAGGCTGGCGCAGGATGTGACGACGGATAGACCCTAAACATCTCATGAACTGTTATAAATAGCTGATCGTGAGTGCACCTGACTGCAGTGCCATCATTGCAAATACAGTCAAAATATTGCGAACCTTAAATACAGGAGAGGCGCGCTGAAGAAAATACACCATTAGGGTAATGCATATCCCTATCAGCAATGCCAGAAAGAGGTGCAGGTTGCGGCGGTAGCCGGGCTGGTCATGAGAAAGCGTATTGAAAAAAAAGATCAGGATAAATCCCACAACGAGATTCCATGCAATAAAAGTGAGGTTTGTTACTCGCGATGTGGACAGCCCGGATAAAGATAAGACGATGCCGTACACGCAACAAACTCCAATGACTATTGTCATTGAAATTTCCGGAATGGTAAAATGACCCCGTGTTATCGTAGCGATTTTGAGCAGGTACAGCCAGATGAAAAGCATGATCAGCAGCCAAAAAATAAACAGCGGGAAGGCGGCAAAAACCACCCACTTCCTTCTGGTCAGAGAAGCAGCCAATACCAGCACAAGGGGAATTATTTGGATCAGATGCCTTGTTAGCGTGTTACTGACCACGCCTACCGCTATAAGAGCAATACACACGCCGGCCAGGCATATGGCTAATCTGGACATCTTATGAATTTTGAAGTATGACGCACAGGGCTTTTCAAATGTTACATTTAGCCGCGTTTAGCCTTCCAGCACGCTCACCACCAGTTCCTTGTAACTTCGGCCGATCGGCAACCGTTTGCCGCCCAGTTCCACTTCCGTCGCGCTGAATGACTCGATCTTGTCTTTTGCTACAATAAAAGAGCGATGGATGCGCAGGAAATTATTTTCCTTGAGTAACCCATCCACCTGGCTCAATTTGAACTTGGTGAGTACGCTTTTGCTTTTTGTATTCACCCTGATATATTCTTTCATACTTTCTATATAGAGTATTTCATCGAGAAATACTTTTACCTTCTTTTTGCCGACGATGAACAATATGTAAACGCGCTCGATTGGCGGGGCGGCAGGTCTCAAAGGCAGCACGATTTCCCTGGGTTGCTCTATTTTATTCACGGCCTTCAAAAATCGGCTGAACTCGATCGGCTTCAGCAGGTAATCGATCACATTAAATTCATAACCCTGTAGCGCATACTCCTGGTAAGCGGAGGTAATGATGACCTTCGGCGGCTTGTTCAGCACTTTGATCAGGTCGAGCCCTTTCATCTTGGGCAAATGAATATCCAGAAATATCAGATCGATATCAAATTGCTGCATTCCCTCCATTGCAAAAAAAGCGTCGCTGCAACAAGAGACTAACTTCAGGAAGGGCACCTGCCTGATATAGTCCTGCAACACTTCGGTAGCCAATGGCTCATCTTCTATGATCATGCAGTTATAGATTTGCATAGCGCCGTAGGTTTATTTTCAGGACCACCTTAAAAACAGTAGCCTCGCTTTTTATCGCAACATCATGCTCTCTGTACAATAGTTCCAATTGGCGGTGCACGTTGCTAAGCCCTATGTTCTTATCGTTTACTTTTTTGCCATTTCCTTCTTTCGAATTTTCGATATTAAATTCCAGGATACCGTTCTGCAGGATCATTTCGAGATTGATAAAGGATTCGAACCTGCTTTCGCTTGCTCCGTGTTTGAAGGCGTTTTCCACAAAGGGTAGTAGAAGAAGGGGGGCTATCGGTTCGTTTTCGTTGTCAATTTCTCTAATGAAGCTAAGCGTAAGCCGGTCGTTATACCTTAATTTTTCCAGCTCGATGTAGTCATCGAGGATCTTGATCTCATCACTGATCCTGATCTGTTCATGTTTTGTTTCATATAGCATAAACCGAAGAAGCTTCGACAGCTTCATCACGACATCCGCGGTTTCGTCAGATTTTTTTCTCGCCAGCGCATAAATGTTGTTCAAGGTGTTGAAAAGAAAATGGGGGTTGGTCTGATTCCTCAGGAACTTCAGCTCGGTCTCCAATTTATCCCTGATCAGGTTCTGTTCTTTTTCTTTACTTGCCAATTGTAACCGAAACTGCTTGATCATAATGGCAGCACCCGATGCGAAGCCAATATCCATGAGGAATTGTAAAAACCAGCGACCGCTGAAATAGGGGGTGAAGTCGATCAATCCACTATAAATTACCGGGCCTTGAAAATATACGCCGATCGCCCTATACAAAAAGGTAGTCGCTATGAGTGCGAGCAGCAACAGGGCAATATATTTCTTCCTTTCGGCTTTTGAATTCAGGAGTTTGGGAAGGTTATAATAGAGTACGTAATAGATAAAGAGTAATTTCGGGATCAGCGAGGTCATGCTATTTAAAATAGCGAGCATCAATTGGTGGATGGTCGAAAATCGGGCGAGCCTGTCTTTATCCCACAGATAAATGAGCGTTATGTCCTCCGCCATATAGACGAGCCAGAACGCAACATGCAGGAGCACTCTTTTCAACCTGATTGTTTTCATCATTAACTTCAGTGGATGACAAATTAATGCATTTTTAAAAGTAAAATGCCGGATTTTTCAGTCAAAGGCTGCCGAAATGCGGCGCTCATGGGTTCTATCCTGCTGTCTATACGGTCAATTCCTTCATTCGTTGAAATCCACCCGATCGGGCGGGTTAATGTGCTAATTTGATGTTTCGGCTGACCGCCATTGCACCAAAACAATAAATATGAAAATGACTCATCTTCTTGCTAAAATTCTTTTGGCAGGGGCTATCCTGTATAGCCAGGCAGGATCTGCCCAGACTCTTACGGACCAGACAGCCGGGCTAGAGAAAACACCAAACGGAAGGATCATCAAGGCATGGTATACCGCGTGGGAGAAAAGGGATTGGAATTCGATGACGCAAATTCTCGCCGACGGGTTCACTTTCTCCAGCCCGCTCGACGATCATATCAAAATAAATGCCGTTAAGGAAAGGTGCTGGCCCAACGCAGGCAAGTTCAAAAAGATCGATGTCCAACAATTAGTCCTAAATGGGGATGCTGTCTTTGTAGTCACTAATGCTTATACGACAGCCGGCAAATTCTTTCGGAACTGCGATTATTTTAAGATTAAGGATGGGAAAATTGCGGTGTACGAGTGTTTCTTTGGACCCGGGGTGAATTATCCCAATTCGGATAAATAGATCAGCATATCACAATTAAAACAGATTTATGGACCAAGGTTTGATACGACAGGTTAAACGGCTATTCGAGGAAAAGACAGGGTGGGGCGACAGCGATCTTTGGAATAACCAGGATTTTCTGGAGCTAAGCGAGATGATTTTCGAGCAAACAGGAATTGGGTTGAGTCATGTCACCCTGAAGCGAATTTGGGGGAAGGTGAGATATGAAAGTCTGCCCCATACCAAGACCCTGAGTACGATAGTGAAATTCCTTGGATACAGGAACTGGCGGGAATTCTGCGTGAAGAATACGGGGGCGGCGGTAGCGAGCCCGTAGAGAAGGATTTGACCCTTTTTTTCCAGCGCGTTGACAAGTAAGGAGAAATATGTACTTTTAAATAGTCATACTTGCTCTATACACTTGCCAATTGAAGAAGGAAAATTTACATAATGAACAGGAATTGCTGCGATTAGTGGCGCAAGGCGATATGCGTGCCTATCAGCAATTGTTTGATTTGTATTGGGACCAGGTGTATGGAACCGGGTTACGTTTGACAAAAACACCCGAACAGGCAAAGGATCTTGCGCAGGATATATTCTTAAAGCTTTGGGATAACAGGACAAAATTGACGGGAGTCAAGGACTTCAGGTCTTACCTATTTGTAATAACCAGGAATCTTATCAATGATCAGATCCGGACGAAGGTCTTCCATGAATCCAACAGGGAATTCCTGACTAATTATTTTGCCTATAGTGAATCTTCTCCCCAGGAGTTACTGGAACAAAAGGAATTAGGAGAGGCCTTGAATGCGGCTATCCGTAAATTGCCATCCCGGCTCCGGGAAGTCTTTAATTTGCGCCGATTGGAAGGATTAAGCCATGTAGAAATTGCCAAAAGGCTGAATATCACAACGATCTCCTCAAAAACCTATATGGTCCGGGCGCTTATGGCGCTCAGGAAAGAAATCTTGAGGGATCCGCGAAAATTATTTTTTGTCGCCACTTTCCTCTTCAATTTGCTGTAAGACCACCTCGTTTCCATTTTTTTCAGGATCAGATGTTCTCTTTTTCCAGGTCCGTCCGTCTTTGTATCGAATCCGGTGTCATGTTCTGTTCAAATGACTGAAGATCACACCTCAAAAAACGGATATGTCAAAAAGCACAGTGGCGGACCTTATTCAGAAATACCTGGATGACAGCATGACCCCGGATGATTTTTCGAGATTGTACGAGCTGATAAACAGTGAATATGACCCGGAGGTCCTGGAGAGCGCACTGAAAAGATCTTTTTCCGATGCTTCTACCTCCGATGGTTCAAGGGATTATGATCTCACAGCCGTCTTTGTTTCGTTACAGGCCAGGATCAAAGAGAGGGAAGCGGGGAAGGTTTTGGCATTACCCGCACCCGTTATTCCTCTTCACAGGAGGCGCTGGATCGCCTTTGCCGCTACCGTTATCCTTTTGCTGGGTGCCGGAACGTATATCCGGATGAGGCGGGAGGTCAAACCCCATATGACCCAGGCCGATGCGTCCAAAAAACATGACGTGCCGCCCGGTCACGATGGCGCTATTCTTACACTGGCGGATGGGCGGCAAATCGTCCTGGACAGCGTTCAAAACGGTTCCCTGGTCACGCAAGGGACCACCCGGGTCACTAAACTGAATAATGGCCAGCTCAACTATTCTTCCTTAACCGGAAAGCCATCCGAGGTCCTTTATAACATATTGAGCACTCCCAGGGCCAGAAAAGCGACCGTGATCTTAGCCGATGGAACCCAGGTATGGCTGAATGCCGCCTCATCTATTAAATACCCTACCGCATTTGCAGGTAAAGAAAGGCGGGTCGAAATAGCCGGCGAAGCCTACTTTGAAATAAAGAAAAATGCGGAAATGCCGTTCGTTGTGAGAAGGGCCGGCAGCAACGAGATCATACAGGTGCTGGGTACCCGGTTTAACGTTAACGCGTATGATGATGAAGATGCGATGAAGACGACGCTACTGGAGGGAAGCGTGAAGGTGGAAAGGGGAAGGAACAGTAGCGTACTCAGTCCCGGGCAACAGGCCATACTCGGCAATGGCAACGATGATGGCATACGGGTTGTCGATGATACAAATATAGATGAAGTGATGGCCTGGAAAAATGGCCGTTTTCAATTCAGCAATATGGATCTGAAAACAATCATGCGCCAATTGACGCGGTGGTATGATATCGATGTAGTCTTTGAGGGGAAGGTTCCGAATATACGCGTCGGCGGGTTTATACACAAGGATGTTAACTTATCGACAGTAATGGAATTCCTTGGCGAAAATGGAGTTCATTACAAAATAGACGGGAAGAAAATTACCATTCTGTAATAGGATCGGGGCTGTACTTATTTTTAAACCAAATACTAATTAAATATGGTAAAATAACCAATCAATTATTTTCTTCTGCTCAATAAAAACCGGAGCCTGATTGCGTCTGGCCCCGGGAACATTGAGTCGTTAAGAAAGAACAGTCACTCGCAAAATGAATGTTTCACCCAAAACTCAACTGGACAAAAGTATGAAACTGTCTTTAGATTGCAAAGCCTGTTGTAAAAGAGGCTTATTGCCAACGAAATTGCTGCTTGTTATGAGAATCACTGCCATTTTTATCCTCGGCGTTTCTTTGCACGTGAGTGCAAACAGCTTTTCTCAAAGCATTACCATTTCGGCCAAGAAAATAACCATTGAAAAGGCCTTCAGGTTAATCGAAGAACAGACGGACTTTTCGTTTTTATGGAATGAAAGTTTATTGGATAAGTCGCGAACCTTTTGCATCGACGTGAAGGATGCCCCTTTATCCAGGGTCCTGGATATTTGCCTTCAGGGCCTGCCATTGTCCTACCGGATCAAGGATAAAGTGGTTCTGATAGAATTAGTCCCGGTCCTTCCGTCCGTCGATAGTGCCCGCTCCGCTCTCCACCCGCTTGCCGATGTCCATGGAAGGATCCTGAATGAAGATGGACAACCTTTGGCGGGCGCGACAGTGACGCTCAAAGGAACCGCTATCGCCACGGTCACGGATGAGTCAGGAAATTTTCATATCAATACAGGAGACGAGATAAGACCTGTCTTAACCGTCAGTTTTATCGGCTATCTCCCGGAAGAGTATCCGGTAAAAGGACGTAATAATTTTACTATCAGGCTACGGCAAGACATCAGGGCGTTGGGGGAAATTGTGATAGTGGGTTATGGCGAACAAAGAAAAAGAGATGTTACGGGAGCCATCAGCACCGTAAAAGCGGAGGAGATCGCCAAAAGGCCCCTCACCAGGGTCGAGCAAGCCCTTCAGGGAACGACCCCCGGGGTGGCCGTTGAAAGTCCCAACGGTATGCCTGGAACACCGCTCAGCGTTCGGATCAGGGGAGTGAACTCGATCACCGGCTCCAATGAGCCAATTTACGTGATCGACGGATATATCGGGGCCAATCTCGGATCGATCAGCCCCTCGGACATCGAATCCCTGGAGATCCTGAAAGATGCTTCCGCCACCGCCATCTATGGATCAAGGGCGTCCAACGGGGTCGTCATCATCACCACGAAGTCCGGTCACGATGGGGCTCCGCGTCTCAATGTCGGCGCCTGGGTACAGAAAGCCGAGATGCCGAAATACCTGAACCTGATGGACGCCTACGATTTCGCCAACACGGTCAATACCCAGATAGCATCGACATCCAACGCACCCCCGGCCTTTTCGGCCGCCCAACTGAACGCCTTCAAGACCAACCCGGGAACAGATTGGCAGAAGGCGGCGACACAGAAGCCCATCGTAGAGAATTATGAGGCGTCCGTCTCCGGCGGTTCACCGAATTCGAAATATTTCTTTGCTTTGAATTTCCTCGATCAGCCGGGCATCCTGCTCAACCAGTATTTTAAAAGGGCTACGTTGCGATCCAACCTGGACTTCAAGATCAAGGATAAACTGGATCTGAAGTTCAACGTCGTCATCGCCCTTCCGTTCAGCCGAAATACGGCCTATGCCGGGGATAGCGGCGATCCGTTCGCCTCGGCTGTCCTGTTCGACCCGACGGCTCCCGTCCATAACCCGACTACCGGACAGCTGACCATCCAATCTTCCTATGGCACGCTGAGCGTTAGCCCGGTGGCACAGGAGACGAACCAGTTGGTCGATGGGAACAATGTGGACGTGCTCGGCACCGGCGTCATCACGTATCATATCCTGAAGAACCTGAGCTTCACGTCTTCCAATTCGTATGAAACCAATTACGGGTGGAATCGCCAATTCTTCGGTCTGAACACCAGCCAGACGGTCGTCAATGGCATCACGGCGGGATATGCCCAGGGAAACTCAACATGGAGTTATGGGGTCCAGACCAGCAATTTCCTGACCTACAAACTGAACAGGGGCGATCATGCCCTTACTGTTGTCGGTCTTTATGAATACCAGGAGGGGACCAACCAGAACATGAATGCAAGGTCAGCCAACCTATCGACCTATGCGTTGAGTTATTACAATCTCGGCCTGGGCCAGTCTCAGCAAACCACATCCGGTTATTCTTCCAGCAACCTGCAGTCCTTCATGGGAAGGATCAACTACGCCTATAAGGACAAATACCTGCTGACCGCCAGCGTAAGGGACGACGGTTCTTCCGTCCTGACGAAAAAATACAGCACGTTCCCTTCAGTGGGCCTGGGCTGGGTGCTATCCAGAGAGAAGTTCATGGAGAATTCAAGGTTGTTCAACTCGTTCAAGCTCCGGGGCAGCTATGGGGAAACGGGTAATCAGGGGGTACCCCCGTACTCGTCGATCGCGCAGATCCAGACCAGCCCCACGGCCTATTATTACACTTCGAATTCCCCATCCGTCAGCACGCCGCTCGGACCTCCCGTGTCCACCAACCTGAAATGGGAAACCACCCTGCAAACCGATGTCGGCCTGGATGCGACAATGCTCGATAACCGTCTGACCGTTACGATCGACGCTTACAAGAAGAAGATCTCGAACCTGCTTTATTTCTTCCAAACGCCGGCCTATCTCGGGGGCGGAAGTTACGAGACGAATATCGGCGGCATCCAGAACCGCGGTATCGAATTCGGGATCACGGGGACTCCTATCAGACCAGTAACGACAGGGTTGAATTGGACCACCCACTTCGAGATATCGTTCAATGACAACAAGGTGCTGAACCTGGATGGCCAGGATAATATCATAGTAAACGGGATCGGTCAGCCGCAGGCGAATATCTCCATCCTGAAAGTGGGCCAGCCGGTGGGGGAATTTACCGGATTCAAATTCCTGGGCACCTGGAAAACAAGTGAAGCAGCTGCGGCCGCGTCCTATGGCAATGTCCCGGGTGACGCCAAGTACCTTGACGTCAACAAGGACGGGCACATCAATCAGACCGATTACGTGCCGATCGGGAACGGGGTGCCAAAATTTACCTGGGGCTTTATCAATGATTTCAAGTACGGTAATTTCATGCTGACCTTTATGTTTGCCGGCCAGGGCGGATCGCAGATATATTCTCAAACGCTGGCCTATACCTGGGGCCAGGCCCCAGGGGTACGCAATGCCACGCTGGAGGATGCGACCAGGATGTGGACCCCGGAAAATCAAACGGACATTCCGCATTTCAGCAATACGACACTATGGCCTACGAACAGCAGCCGGTTCGTCTATAGCGCAAATTTTGTAAAGCTCAAGAATTTATCCCTGACCTACAGCTTACCGCGAAATGTACTCGGCACGGTTAAGCTACGCAGCGTCGATGTCTATGTGAGCGGCCAGAACCTGTTTACGATCAGCAACTACCCCGGGTTCGATCCGGAATTGACCAACGCGACCAATGCCATGCTGCAGGGTGTGGAAATGGCGGTCGTTCCCAACGCCAGGACCTATACGCTGGGATGCCGGATCGGATTCTGAGAAAAATCAAATTGAGGTAAATAACCAGTAAAATAATTGCTAAAATGAACCCAAAATATCTAATCCTTTTCGTGTTCCTGGCGGTACTGACCTCTCTGGGATGCACAAAATTGACTGAGGATCCGAAAGGCAGCCTGACGCCGGAGACCTATTTCAAAACCCAGGCCGATCTGGATGCCGCGGTGACGGCCATTTTCCAGGGCCAGGTCGTCGATGGCGGTTACGCCTTCGATTTTCCCATGTATTCCTATTTTGGCTCGGACGACCTGACTACCGACCCGCAGCTGGGTAAGGGCGACCAGCTTAGTTTCGACGAGCTGAATGGAAGTTCCGGGAACGGTTCGCTGGCAAACAGCGTATGGGCTACTCCCTGGGCCGCAATCTATCAATGCAATAACGTAACGGATAATTATCAGAAGGTGACCGGCGACCCGGCGGCCAAGAATGCCGCGGGGGCCCAGGCTTTTTTTGTCAGGGCATGGAGCTATTTTGTCCTGGTGCGCACATTCGGCCCGGTTCCGGTGATCACTACCGGGGTCAGCGCGACCTACAGACCCAAGAGAGATTCCGTCGCCACGGTGTACGCACAGATCGTCAAGGATCTCCAGACAGCGATTGTGCTGTTGCCCACCTATAGCGGAACGATACAGCCATCGGGTCATGTCACCCAAAACGCGGCCCGGTCGCTACTGGCCCAGGTCTATCTGCACATGGCTACCTGGCCGTTGAACCAGACCAGCAGCTATTCATTGGCTGCATCGGAAGCCGATTCCGTCATCAAATCCGGCCAATACACCCTGATGCCGGATTATGGCCAGGTCTTCACCACCAATGACAATTCGGAGAGCATCTTTGCCCTACACTTCAATGTCGCCGGCGGAAATCCGGACCGTCTTTTCGGGGATTGTTCAGGGGCCTGGGACGAAAATGGACTGGATGGGAATTTCGGTTGGGAGGAATTCTTTCCCGAGATCACCTATTTTAATAATGCTCCGCCTTGTAAAAGGACCAATGAAGAGTTCTATACGACGTTAAAGCTGATCCAGCCCAACGGCACCTTCCTGCTCGTCCCGTATACTTCGCCACTCCTCAAGTACGCGAACCAGCATCCTTTCTACCGGAAGTATAGGGCTGGTCTCATGGTAAATGGCGTCGCGGAGGGTATCAATGAAACAGATTCGGCGATCATATCCATGAACCCAAGCACGAATAAGACGCAGGACGTGCTCCGGTATCCACTGGTGCTTTTGACCTATGCCGAGGCGTCCGATATGGCCGGCAGCGGACCTACAGCCGCCGGTTACGCGGCCATAAACCTGGTCCGGGCACGGGCCGGAGAAGCGCCATTGACAGCCGGGCTATCGCAGATCGCTTTCCGGGACTCCGTCGTTTACGAGCGGGCCTATGAATTCGGCGCCGAAATGGGTACCCGCTGGTTTGATATCTTTCGTCTGCAGCTCCTTCCCAAGGTGGTTGCCGCGAGAAGTCCTTTGGAAACTCCGATCAGCCCGACCAATCTGGCGAATATCCAGAATAAATATTACGCACCCATTCCGGTGAACGAGATGCTGAAGAACCCGCAGTGGACACAAAACCCCGGGTATTGAAAGTACCTATCGCGTTGTTGTTTTTGCTAAATGTGTGTATGGCATATGACAACGGCGGCACCCTGGAGCTGGTCATCGGCCCCAGACCTGCTAAAACATGGGGCGTAGAAAAGAAATACAGCGATTCTTCCGCATTCCGCAGTTACAAAGGACTTACGATGACAGGTTACCAGGGATGGTTTAATGCTCCCGGCGACGGCGCGGGCAGGGGATGGAATCATTATGCGGTAAACGGTAAGTTCGAGCCCGGATCTTGTAAAGTGGATCTTTGGCCAGAAATAGGTGAATATAAAAAGACCTACGAAACCCCTTTCAAACATGCGGATGGAAGTCCGGTTCGGGTTTTTAGTTCCTATGATAGCGAAACGGTCGATCTTCATTTTAAGTGGATGAAAGAATATGGAATAGACGGTGCTTTTGTTCAACGGGCTGTCAGTAATATAAAGGATCCCATAAGCCTGCATCATACCGACAAGGTATTAAGCAACGTATTGAAAGCGTCTGAGCAATACCAGCGGGCAATCGCCATCATGTATGATTTCTCGGGAATGAATGAAGAAAATAACGATTGCCAGGTTGTTATTAACGACTGGAAGCGCCTGGTCGATAGTCTTCATATTGCCTGCAGAGGGAACAAGCAAACCTATTTATACCATAACGGCAAACCCTTGGTAGCTATCTGGGGCGTCGGATTTCCCGAGCGGAGCAATAGTCTGAAAGAAACGGGAAAAATCATAGCTTTTCTGAAAGATGATCCGGTATATGGCGGCTGTTCGGTACTCTTAGGTGTTCCCGCATACTGGAGAGATTTTGGAAAAGACACGGAAAAGGATCCCTATCTGCACGAACTTATCCGCAAGGCGGATATTGTAAGGCCCTGGCTGGTGGGAAGATTTAACGAGGACAGTTATGACGCGTTCAGGGATCGGATCAAATCAGACATTGCCTGGTGCAGAGAAAATAAAGTGGATTATGCCCCGGTTGTTTTTCCCGGCTTCAGTTGGCATAATATGCATCCGGCTAGCCCTATAGACCAGATTCCGCGCGACCGGGGTAAATTTTTTTGGCAGCAGCTTGCCGGGGCCATCCAGGAAGGTGCGGAAATGCTGTATATTACCATGTTTGATGAAATGGATGAAGGAACGGCGATTTTTAAGATAACAAATGATCCACCCGTGGGGGAGAGCAGGTTCCTGCGTTTGGAAGCGGGGGTTCCGCCCGATTATTACCTGTACCTGACAGGGATGGCGGCCAGAATGCTTAGAAAAGAAATTCCATTCCAAAAGGACAGACCAGTACCACCGCCAAAATAGAATTGGGTGAATAGAGACCGAATGATATGGAAGAAAAGAGTTGTCTTGTTCAAGGCGATCGCCATTTTACTGCCTTTCCTGATCTTAATGCTGCTGGAAGTTGCCTTGAGGGTCTTTCATTACGGGCATGACCTGTCCCTGTTCATGGAATATCCCGGGGACAAAAACTTTCTTGTCTTAAACCCGAATGCTTCCAAAAGATATTTTACCAACCCCGCTCTCGCTCCGGCCGGAAACAGGGAATTGTTTAAAAAAGAAAAGGATAAGAATACCTGTCGGATATTCGTACTGGGGGAATCCACCACGATAGGATATCCTTATTTTCACAATGGTTCTTTTCACCGGTGGCTGCAGTACCGCCTGATGCGGACTTTTCCCGATCGACATTTTGAGATCATCAATCTCTCCATGACGGCAGTCAATTCCTATACGGTATTGGGTTTTGCAAAAGAATTGGTGGATTATGAGCCGGATGCCGTATTGATCTACTGCGGGCAAAATGAATACTATGGAGCCTTAGGAGTAGGGTCTACCAACAGGATATCCGGTAACTCCCATATCATACAGTTGATGCTGAGCCTGCGTGATCTGCGGGTTACGCAGCTCCTCACCAGTCTTTACGAAAAAATAACCGGCGCCTTTGTAACCGCGAGAGGGTATGCCGGTGAAACGCTTATGCAACGAATGGTCGCCGATCAGCAAATTGCGTATGGATCGAAATTATACTCCCGGGGGATCGAGCAGTTCAGATCGAATATGGATGCAAGCCTGCATTTGTTTAGCGAACACCATATTCCTGTCTTTATAAGCAACCTCGTGAGCAATGAAAGCGGGTTAACGCCATTTATCAGCATCGAGCCAGACAGTGCACGGCTCCCTTCCTTTAAAAGGGAGTATGAAATGGGTGTGAAAGCTTTTGAGCATCATGAATTAAAGGCCGCGGACAGTCTTTTTAAGAAAGCCGACCTCGTTTATGACGGACATGCGCTTTGTAACTATTATTTGGGCCGGATAAGCTATGCGTTGGGGGATTATGCAGCGGCGGAATCCCGGTTTTCAAAAGCCCTGGACCTGGATGCGATGAGGTTCAGGGCGCCGTCGCGATTGAATGGCATCATCATCCAATTGTGCAATAAGTATCCCGATGCACATTTGGTAGACACCAGGGCCGCGTTCGTATCCCACTCAGAAAATCATATCATCGGGAGCGATCTGATCCTGGAACATGTACATCCCAACCTGACCGGGTATGCATTGATGTCCGATGTTTTTTATGAAGCTTTGAAAAGAGAACATATCCTCTCTGTCGATGATGTGAAAGAGATGGGCTTGCAGCAATTGATGGACGATATGCCCATTACTTCGGTCGATTCGCTGGCTGGGGGTTACAAAATAGCTAAGTTGAAGGGAAGCTGGCCCTTTAACAGAGGCGGCAGGCAGGATTCTTTGCCCGTTGGATCCAAAGAAGAAAAGCTCGCCTATGATCTCGCATTAGAACATATACGATGGCGCGACGCCATGGATGATCTTTACAGTCAAGCTGTCAGCGCCAACAATTTAATAAAGGCAAAAAAGGTAATCGAGGCAATGGTGCTCGAGTATCCGATGGAAGCGTCGCTTTACGAAATGACGGCCAATATATGCGGCAAATTGCAAGATCTTGAAAATGCCGCATTTTATTTTAGAAAAGCATTTGCTCTATCTCCTTCTCCCGAAATGTCAAAAACAATTTTCGTAATTTATCTTGATATGGACGAGCCGGTGGAGGCTATTCCATACCTTGACTATGCCATCGCCAACCTGTCTGACAGAAGGTTGATTGCCGTTAAGAAATATTCGGAAGAGATCATACAGTTGGAGCGCTTAGTTGCTAAAGACTCCGGCGTATCCATCTTAAACGAGATAGCGGATAAATATTTTCGGATGGGCAATAAATCGGGGGTTACAAAATATCTTGGAAAAGTGTTGAGAGCAGATCCTAAAAATAAGGAGGCTTTGTTGTTGGCCGGGCGGATCGGGAGTCACAAGTAGAATTCTATTTTTGAAGGAACACTGCCGACATGCAGATCATTATACGCCTTGCGAAATTTGAGGACATACCTCAATTATTTTACTTTGGCCTCCCTTCTTCCCTGCGACCTCATTGCAGTAAAACGGATTAGTTTAAAGAGAATCGTATTTTTGATTAAATCACCGATTATCTGTTTGCGTACAATTTAGAATCCTCCACATTAATCCTTAAATCATGTTTAAGAACTATTTAAAAACGGCCTGGCGAAATTTGGTTCGCAACAAAACGTTCAGCTTGTTGAATATTGCCGGACTCGCTGTAGGCATTGCGTGCGCCAGCCTTATTTTTTTGTGGATAGAGTATCACCTCACTTACAATCATTCTATTCCCGACTATAGTAATATATATGAAATCGAGAACAATCAAACTTATGGCAGTGATATGGTCACATTTCCTGTTACATCGGTTTTGGTAAAAGACGCCCTGCTGCAGGAGTTTCCCGGCATTGTAAACGTTTCGCGATATGGCGATGCCGGTGGGATCGTTTCTTCGGGCGATAACCGGTTATCCCAAGCCGGCGCATATGTAGATTCTGCTTTTTTTAAAATGTTTGGCTTGCCATTGGTGGAAGGAAATGTGAATAATGTATTGAACGACATCTCTCAAATTGCCATTTCTCAGAAAATGGCAAACATCTATTTCGGCAATTCGAATGCTTTAGGTAAAACATTAATGGTCGATGGCAATCCCTATAGGGTTTCTGCGGTGTATAAAGACATTCCGCAGAACGTGCAGTTTTACGGTGATAATTTCTTTTTACTTTTTTCGATTTACTATGATCAATATAAAAACCATGGAATGAATTCCTGGGAAAGCAACTGGGCAAGTACCTGGGTCGAGCTTGATCCAAATACTGACGTTACCTCTTTCAATAACCGGCTAAGAAAGCTTATCCAACAGAAAGGCGCGCATCTGACCAATCAGTCTTTATGGTTATATCCATTAAAAAGATTAAAGTTATATGGAGAGTTTACCGATGGAAAAGAAGACACCTCAAAGGCAACTATACAATATGTAGAGAGATTTTTAATATTGGCGATTATCATTCTCACAATCGCATGTATCAATTTTATGAACCTTTCCACGGCGCGCAGCGAAAAGCGCGCTGCCGAAATCGGGATGCGCAAGGCTCTCGGCTCTACCAAGGCCGGCTTGATCAGAGGACTTTTAGCCGAATCGCTGATAGTAGCATATGTCTCGGTAATATTAGCGGTCGTTATAGTGGCAGTTAGCTTGCCTTCGTTTAGCAGTTTAATTAAAATTCACTTGTATCTGCACTGGTGGTATACTTCGCACATTTTATTCCTGGTCATTATCGGAGGTATCGCTGGTTTGATAGCGGGCAGTTATCCTGCTTTTTATTTATCTTCTTTTAATCCTATTCAGTCATTAAAAAGTCAAATTTCCAAAAATGCAGGCAATGCCAGTATAATACGAAAGGGTTTGGTGATCATGCAGTTTGCTGTTTCGGTTATTATCATGATTTCCGTAATTGTGGTGTACCAGCAGATACAGTTTACGAAAAACAGGGATTTCGGGTTTAGCAAGAACAACATCTTATACGTGCCCGCAACATCCACGTTGCAAAAAGGCTACACCTCTTTGAAACGGGAAATTTTAAATACCAATCAGGTGAGTGCAGTTTCATTGGGTAGATTTTCTCCGATGAGCATGTATAACAATGGCGGGGGCTGGGAGTGGGAAGGCAAAAGCGCCAAGGAAGATGTGTTGGTTACCAATCTTAATGCCGATGCGGATTACCTCAAAACATTCGGTATACAACTGCAAGCCGGCAAGGGTTTTTCACCGGATCCGAATATCGACAGCTCTAATATTATCATTAACGAATCTTTTGCAAAGATCATGGGAAAAGCGGGGCATGTAGGCGCACAAATCTCGAGAGATAATTACCGTCTGACAATCATTGGAATTACGAAAGATTTTGTGTACAACGATATGAATGAAAGACACCCGGCCCCACTGATATTTTTCAACAACCCTTCCAACGCCAATTACATTTATATGAAGTTGAATCCCGCAACTGACTTGCAAGGAATAATTTCCAGATTGCAGAATATTTTTCGCAAGGCAGATGTATCCGCGCCTTTCAATTATCATTTTGTGGATGAAGATTTCGATCAGAAATTTCACGATCAGCAATTTATCGGCTCGCTGGCTACTATTTTGGGTTGTTTGGCGATTTTTATTTCCTGTCTGGGATTGTTTGGCTTATCGGCCTTTATGGCAGAACAAAGAAAAAAAGAGGTTGGCGTGCGCAAAGTATTAGGCGCTTCGGCCAGGTCTATCATTGCATTGTTATCTAAAGATTTTCTGACACTGGTAATATTATCCCTGGTTATTGCATTTCCAATAGCTTACTGGATAATGCACAGCTGGTTGCAAAATTTTGATTATCGCATAGGCATCAGTTGGTACATATTCGCGGCGGCGGCGCTGCTGGCTTTACTGATCGCATTTGCTACTGTTAGCTTTCAGGCGATACGGGCAGCCAGGGCCAATCCCGTAAGGAGTTTGAGAATGGAATAGGCCCAATTGAAAATGCTAAAGCTCAATATCAAAGATCAGCCGAAGTGGGATGAACACAGGAGCGGATGGAAATTTGTCCTCCGCTGCCTGGAAGGCTTTCATGACAACTCGGGCACTTTGTTCGATGGCATTGTCGACTTGACATTCGGGTATAACGCGGCTGAGTTGAAAACAAAGGGTCATATTCCTTATAAGGAAGAGTGGCTCGGCTTCATCCATAGTTCAGTCTCTTTGTGCCCTTTTATGGCCAATTACATGTCGCTCGATTCCATCCTTACATCTCCGGCGCCGGCTCTCTCAAAAGAATATTGCTTCTGAACCCAGCCACCTTACGACTAATGAAGGAAGAAATTCATTTTTACAACGATTATAACTTTGACCTTAACGGCATCGAAATGTGGCAGCATATCTCTGACCAGGAGTATGATGATTTACTTAGCGAGGCGGTAGTCTTTATCCATTTATGCGACAGCAGCGCTACAAATACTATAATCGAATGCATCGCCAGAAATACGCCGATCCTCGTTAACCGCTCCAAGCCCATTGTAGAATACCTCGGCGACGCTTATCCTTATTATTATTCCTGCCTGGAAGAGGCGAACGAAAAGCTCAGAAACGATGACCTGATCCAGGAAACTGCCGAATATCTTGCCAACTTCCCGGGCAAAAAGGAATTAACCGGAGACTTTTTTGTCGATTCATTTCTTAAATCCTCTATCATCCGGGACCTGATGGACCGACCACACTGATAGCTTCCCGCTGATCGCCATCGGCCATCCACGTATATGCCTCTTCAAATCCGCTGAAATTGATTTTTAATCTCTTTCCCTTTTGTCCCAAAAGTCAGCCATAAAACCTAAAACTATCCAATGACTTCTTCAATACAGCATCATCGAGTTCTATACCTAATTGCCCAATAGCTCAGAATATCAAGGGAGAAGTGATACTCCTGATTGGTATACTTTTTAAATTGTGTGGATTTTTTTGGATTAATTTCTGGTGGAAATGGACTACGCTGATCCCTTGGGTGGGGGGCTTCAGATCAATGAATGGCAGGCCCTATCGGGCCTTTTATTTTTGTTTTCCGCATCTGGTCCGAACAAGTTCGTCCCATCTGCTCCAAATAAAAATGCCCCGGCAAAGCCGGGGCCATTCATTGATCTGGCGGAGAGGGAGGGAAATGAACCTGCTCTGCAATATGTTGGTTATCAAATTCTTGCCGACCTGGAAGTCGTGGTGTCACGAATTTGGCGTTGACAAAGAACGTCTGCGATTTATCGGGGTGAAAGTAAGAAAAATCACTCAAAAAACCTACTTCAAGTAATCACTTACTGCCTGTTGAATGGTCTTTTTTACCCCTTTCCAAGTCTGCCCTTTTAGACTTATAGGGTCTTCGCTTTCCTCAGCATCAGCAAAATAAATCAACGCCTGGGGAATTGATATGAGGACTTGTTGATTGGGGTATTTGGTATTGTAAGCATTGATAAAATCTTCTACGGTGTACTGGCGTAGGAGTTCCGAAATATCCCAAAAATCCTTTTTTACTCCTCTTTTCAAGATTGCAGCAATTTTCATTGCCATTAAGTCTCGAACACCGAATAATCTAATACCATCATCTACAATTGGCTGGTCTATTAACGGAAAATAGTGATGTTTAACAAAGTCCACCTTTATCTCGGATATGAAAGTAAATAGGCCAATTTGATTATTAGGGTTTGAATACTGTAAATTCATAAAGGCTTTTTCTAATGCCGGCAGAACCGTTTCATTAGTAAACTCTTTTGTTGAGAACAAGTCCAGATCTATTGATTGCCGATGCCCGAAATATAAGGAAAGCGCAGTTCCCCCAACAAGGTAAAAGCTATTCAGTTCAGGGATCTGCATCAATTTTTTCAATAAATCCAGTGTCCTGGGTTCGATTGTGCTATATTGTAGCATCGATAATCAGTTAATTCATTACTAAATAGAGCAGAGGCTAAATAAATGGCATTAAGAGGCAGCCACTTTGCTTTCGTGAGAACACTTCTTATTTTATCGTCTCCGTAATATCTTCTGGCAGATCGAATGTCCTGGACATCGCCGCGTTCAAAGACACGCTCAATTACAAAGGAAGCCTTTTTCTTGTAGTCCAGCGTGTCAAAATTTACGTCCCAGAAAATTCGTCTGTCAAATTGTGGCGATGGTTTTAAGTTCGATGCCATATTTAGTCAAAAATAAATTTTAGAAATTTTGTCATTGATTACGAAAGCCTTAACAGTGTTTTATACCGTCATCAAAATTTCAGGGCGGATAGATTTCTTATCTGCAATCCATTCTTAAACATTTCGTCATGTATCTGTTGATATGATTTAGCATCCCAGTGGGCAATTTCTTCAAGTAGAATTTTCTTCTCGTCGTCGGCAAGTAGATTGGTTTGATGAATTAATTCTGATTTGCCTGAAATGTTATGAAAGTTCATCCATTCGTCAATGCCATAATGCCTTATAGGAACTAATCCAACAGCCTTATATTTATTTGATTTCTGCTCTTTTCTTACTGTAAATAGCTGTGGATAAAATCGAATATTATTTCTTATTCTGCTATATGTACAATGGTAGAGGTTCTTTGCCTCAAAATAGCTTTGCAGAATATCATTACACCTTTTACCTTGATTCTCAATCTCTTCAACGGATCCATATACAAGAATATAATTATAATGATGCTTTTTCACAGTTCGCGAGTCGTAATTGTCTTTAAAGAGTGAATCTAGTAAGTCGTTACAAAAGCTCTTTATTTCGTCATTTTCAAAAGAACTCCACTGCTTCAGTTGATTATATGCTTGCGAAAAATCAGCTGTTACAGATTGATCAGAAGTCCGGAATATTTTTTTATCTGAAGACTCAATTTCAATAAAATTAAAATATAGATTCAGTGAATTGGAAGTTACAATCAGGAAGTCTGGTTGTCTATCTCCATCCAAACTCTTGATGTTAGGTTTACTTATAATGCATCCGCAATAAATGTGATAATTGGCCGGCGCATCACCAATCGCGCTAAGTAGAGCAACGGGATACTTTTCGAAGAAGTGATGTAAACTATCTTCATTTCTACCATCTTTGCCTTGCAATAATATGGCATTAAGCTCGTGACTTATTTGCTCTAAATACACTGTTGTTGGGTTCATTTTTGTTTGTTGCCTGATATGACGGTTTTAAGTTTCGTTTGGCATACACTTTTCACAAGCCTAATCCCCAGAAACATGTTCTTTGAAATTGCTTAAGAGTGGACAGATCTCCCAAAGCTGATGAATTTACAGATTTAAGGGTACTAATTGAATAGAGCCCTGATTGAAGGCCTGATATTGATTCACTTATATCAGAATATAGTTCAGTCGTTTCAATTCCGCTTGGAATAGATTCAATCATTCCAAACTTAAGGGCGATATCCTCCCACCAAAATCTTAGTAAGTTAAACCCAACTGAAGAATCTCGCATAGTTATATTTGCGATGGAAGTAGCAAATCTTAACAACAGAATAGATCGGCAAATCATTGAAAATGGATTTACACGGTTTAAGTTGTTGTTTTTTAAGTCCTTATCGGCCTCAATTATAAGAACATGGTTATTCGGAGAGGTGGTTCTCAAAATGAATAGATATAAGGGTTGCGTTTTCGACTCCCCAAGCGTATCAAATATATTATCTATAAAGCGAATATAAGATGGGTGAGTGGTTTTTCTTCCGGTGGTAATTTTATAAAGTTGTTCTATTGCAATTCGCAATAGATGCTTATCAATTTCGACAAACCTATTAGCTGTCGTTGGTTCAAGACCTTGCCATATCGAAATCAGTTTTTTTATATTCTCCTCGATAGCGACTTTTGGATAGTCAAAATGTGGTCTGTAGCTCATTTCATTTCTTAAATTTCTATCCGCAGTAAGTCTTAAGTCTATGCTCCAAGTTTTAAACCAATCCTTTATTACTGAAGATGCATAGGCGGAACTCGTCGAATGGCCACTTGAATTAATCCACTCTCCCAATGTACGGCTATTTACCTGTATACAGGAAAAGACAATATCTTTATTTGTAGTGAGTGACCCCCACTCTAATAATAAGTCATTTGCTACGGGGTGAGTTGCGCTATTGAATGTAAGAGGGTTGTTTGCTGAATCAAAAAATATGTGTCGTTTGTTGAAGACGCCAACACCTTCTGAGGCCATTATGCTCATCACAGCTCTGAGCTCTGAGTAGTATGTTAAGTGGATGGAAGTTGCTATATCCCCATTAAGAAAGGCGTCGATACCGCGAGATAAAAAGTTCCATCCATCCAGACAGTGGCTCAAGATAGATGCTGCAATGTACTGGCCCATTTGATCACGGTTTATATTTGCAGGAACCATGACGTCTGTTTTGGAAATTGTGTCTGTTACATAGATGTTCCTTGGACCAATGAGCCGTTTATGTGGAAATTGTGTCTTTGCAATTTTTTTTAAACTAGACTTGATTAACTGGTCGGATGAGCGCGCTAAAATGTTAGTTGTTGGCATATCCTAATTCGTTCAAAACTTTTAAGGATGTTTCTTTAATTGTTCTAATTTTTGAGTTACTTAACAACCTAAGTAACTCTGTACGCAGAACTTTATAGCCGCTGCTTCCTTTAAAAAGCATCTGAGTTCTACGTTGTTCTTCGGATAAATTAATTTCTGAGGATGTACGCCAATCAAATTTTACAAGTTCCTCACATATGTCTGTTACAAATTGACTTAAAGAAGACTTTAAAAGATCTCTGATAGCCTTATCTACGTCTGAGTGGGAAACGCCACTTTCTGTTATCTTCTCGTTATCTATATTCCAATTTATGTTTCTTAGTCCCAGGCTTTCAGATTGAGTAAATATCATGTCATTTATAATGTGTAGAAATCCGCGCACACCTTGATCTGAACTTATTAAACTATACTTACTAGTGAATGCTAAATCGTCAAATCCGGTGGCATGCTTGTTTGGACTGCCTTGAGCAGGTCTGTTCAATTTTCGAAGGTTAATTGCCCATGGTAGTTTTGTAGATTCAATTGAGGCATACATTTTTTGCCAAATGAAAATTATGAAAGATACCTGTTGGGTTCGGTTCCAACTTAAAGGAGTATTGTAATTATCAAGCAACTTTGCACCATATAACCCCCCGAGGCCCTTACTTACAGTTGTCTTTATAAAACTAGCAATAAGGTTTCTAATATAAGCGGCTTGAGTAATATTGGGAACTTCTTTGCCAACTTCAACTGTTTTTTGCGTGTCCCCAAGCATATTAATTCGATCTTTCCAAGGGCTTTTTTTATGCGACCAAAGAACTTCTACAATTTCTTGGGCTCTTGTCTCTTTATAGACATGAGCTGTTTCTGGAGACCTTTCAAGCCATTCTTGAATCCTTAACAATGGGTACAAATCATATGCAAGGCTTCTGTTTATCTTTTTTGGTTTGACATTAATGGTATAAAATAGGTATGCTTGCCAGGTGATGTCTAAATCGAGAAATGCCACCACCGGCAACTCGAATTCGTTAGAAACAGTTGTGTTCTGCTCGAATGCCCAAAGTCTATGTTGTCCATCAATTATTTCAATAGGAGGCACCTTTGGATTCCACTTCGGATCATTTATTTTAGAAGGAAGCGTAAGCGTTATAAAATTACCATTTTCACTAATTTTAATGGTGTCTTCTTGAATAATAGTTTCATTACCTCTAATCGTCTTATTTGTTATAATATTAGCAACGATAGCGGTTGGGAGCCAACCCGGCATTTGCAAATCCTCCATCCCTTTTGGGATTTTGTCTTTTTTTACCAAATCGGATAGAGGATAGCCGTACTCGACATATTTACTTATTTCTTCTGATCTCTCAGGATCATGCTTACGTTGTATGCCGATTTCAATATCACGTTTATCATCAGCTCTTCTAGGATAAACTTTAGATAACTTTTTTAAGACTCCGGCTTTTATTGTAAACATGAGGAAATCAGGCTTAGGTTTAGTGCGATTTTCTTTCTTGTCAAAGGTGACAGTGTCCCAACCAGCTAACCATTGATGGACCTTGATGGCCACAATTTCAGTTTTTATACTCATGGTTGTGATAGTTTAACTTAATTTCAAATTAAAAATCAATTGGTCTTTTAAATATATTGAAGATGCCCTAATTGATTTAGGTGGTTCTTTTATCTTTATCACATTTAGGTTAGGTTTCTTGAGAATAGAGATTCCCTTTTGTAAATTAGGCTATACATCGGCAAGCTGAAAGCTATTTTGAGTTGATTTAATGATTAGCCAGTCATATAACTCTGTAAGAAAATCGAATTCGTCTTCTTTGACGCTATATGAGTGAAAATTTTGGTTTCTTATACGCTCAAGTTTTTGGAACCAGTCAGTTTTCTCTTCCTTACCGCCTCTAATTTTTTCTTGTCCGGGCACGGTATATTGTCTCTCAAAGATATCTTTCCAATTATTCTGATAGGTGGCAATTTTACGATAGTCAATCATATTAAGGCAATCCCAAGGACCGACTTCATCTTTTTCTTCTAATCCTTTATTCTTTTGGATAGCGCGTAATGACGCGGCCTCATACACGGCTTCGTGGACGCCCTTTTTGAACCAACTATTGCCATAGTGCTTTTCCAATCGCTCTTTAAAATCCTGTTTCATGTATGTTTCAATATCCCTAATCATTTTGAATGAATCTTCATTGAATTGCTTCGCTTCGTTCTTGATATAATCAGTAAACCCTGCAGGCACAAAACTGCCTTTACTTTGATGTATCAGTTTTTGTAGGGTTCTCCAGTACTTTGCTCTTCCTGCTGTTCCATAACTTTTTCTAAGGGTGCTCTTTTCTTCACCTGTCAATAACAACAGGTTGGCTATTAGTGGGTCTAGCAAAGGTTTCGTTAGTTCTAAAAAATCTGCTTGTTTGATATTTGTATGGTTGGCTGTTAAATGGTCTGTTATATCGCTGAAAATTCTGGTTAGACTTTCTATTCCTGCATTTATTGAAAGAAAGCCGTCTCCTTCCTCTCCTTTTTCCCATTCACCCTTTAGGCCAGTTTTGACATAATTAAAACACCCTTTTAAAAAAGGCATCAAAGAATCGTACATTTTGTCATTTGTTGATGCGTAAAATGTCCCTTTTGTTTTTATGTTAGTTTTTGTAAATGTTCCAAAAAAATTACTTCTGTCTAGCCCTATTTTAATTGTATCAATGGTAATACAGCGTTGATGAGTTTTTTGATTTTCTCCGATTATAACGCGATCGTATAAAGGAGAATCGAGATCTTCTCCTAAGTCTTGTGCGATCTGTAACTTTAACGCTTTGATAGAATCAGAATAATCATCGGAGTCCCATAAAAGATCCGCGTTTAGAGTATTGCGAAGATTTTTTGGAACAGACTTTTGATTCTCATTTATCTGCATGAATAGCTTTATTTGTTGGTTTCTGTCTAGATTTACAAAAGCTACAACAGGAATGCTATTTTTTGTTTTAAATTCAGAATTTACGTACCCATAAAGCCGATGCTGCCCGTCGATAATAAATGATGATCGGTAAGTTTTTGGTAAATGTAGAATTCCAACCTTTGATATTGCCCCTTCGACTTGTGTGTTTGCTTTCTCGAACCTAAGACCTTTGGGAGCGTTAATATTTATAATAATAGAGTTCGGAAAAAAACCTCCACTTTCAACGAACTCTTGTACGAGCTTGAGACGTCCTTTCTTTATTACCCGCTGATAGGTTGGCATCAATTTCTTATTTGCCTTGTTTCGATGAAGAACATATCCAATTTTCAAAAGTTTATCGGGTTCGATTGAAAATGAATAATACGTATGTCCACCCATTTTCCCCTGGATTGCTGGAATTATGTTTTCTAATTGTGGAATTATCTGGCCCTCAAATAAATTCGCAAGTAGTTGAAATCTCGCGGATAGTCCAAGATGCTTATTGAGCTCAACATAATATTGAGCCATTTCCTCGTCAAAATGAATAATTGCTTGTTTTTCCATTAGTTCCCTATCAAATTCCGATAGGTAGTAATTTTTAGTTGCAAGAATGAATTTGATTTTATGTTTCGAGTTCGGGAAGTTCTTTTTTACGGTATTTACAATTTGCTCTTTTCTGTTTGAGAGTGCCCCCAAATCACTTTTGAAGTTACTTTCCTTTGGGTCTCCAACAGCTATTTTGGTGACTACTATTATTATAGCTTCTTCATCCGCAGCGAAAATTTGGGACGCAAAATGAGTGGCCGGGTCATCATAAAAGGGAATCAAAAGGTTTCTTCCATCATTTAGAGAATTGAATCCGAGATTTGCAAATAAACACCACAATTGGTCGTTAAAAAAAACTTCTTCAGTCTTTGGTTTTGATAATACAACTTTAGTCTTGTGTCGGCTAACGACTTGCCAATTGTTCTTTATATACTCTTCCTCTTTTTTTATTGGCACAGATTGGATTTGAAATGGTCTATGCCGTTTCCTCAACTCCTTATTTATTAGCGGTTGTGTAATCAAGTGATCCGTAAAAATATAGGCTGAGGATGTCATTTAAACGAATATATATTTGTAAATAATAGTTCTGCAAATTGGCCTCTTTTTGCATTGGTTCCTCCAATGAGGCTGGCTCTTGTCAATTGAACTTTGGTGTCTCCCTTTTCAAAAATTTCTTCAATTTTATTATGAGCAGCGTTTGTTAAGATATAATATGCTTTTTTTAATTTTATGTCATCTATGAGGTTACTTAATCTATATTGATCGTCTAAAGAAAAAAGTTTCTGATTATATTTAACAAATCCGTTATTGTTATGAGTTACTGTGTAAGGTGGATCGAGAAAAACGAGGTCGTTCTCCTTTAGATGCTTTGATACAGAGCTGAAGTCACCAGCGTATAATTTTGCTTTTTTCAAAATAGCGCTAATCTCAAGCAGATTTTCCGGGTCGTAAATAGGGACATTTCTAAAACCATAAGGTACATTATATTGGCCTTTTAAGTTTACTCTGTAGATGCCGTTAAACGAGGTTTGATTTAAGAAAACAAATTTTGCAGCTCTTCTATAATCATTTGTGAAATTGGCCTGCCTTATTCTGTAGTATTCAGTCTCGGTATTTTGAAATTTCTTTAATTCGATAATTACTTTCGAAACATCATCTTTTATTGCCATGTAAGTATGAACAAGTTCAGAATTTAGATCTGAGAGGAATATGCTTCTTTTGGGTCGCAGATAGAGAAATACTGCGGCACCACCAAGAAACGGCTCGTGATAATTCGCATAGTCTAATTGTAAATCTGCTAAATGTTTTAATAGCCAAGTCTTACCGCCAGCCCAACGCAAAAAGGGCTTTGCAATGTCGTTCAAGAATTTAAATTTTCGGTTAGGAAAGGATGTTTGGGACAAATATAACAAAATCTATATTTAATAGATTGACTTATATCGCCTTATCCGCAAGAGAGTTAATCTTTTCAATATTTCCAAAGGTGTTTTCACCCTTTTTAAGCAAATGCAGCTTCCCTAGTGAAGCCCACCTGCTGCTCACCAGATCTGCTTCGTTTGTACTTTCATCTTTCATTTGGCAGATTTGAGGACACCAATTATTTCGCGTTATTATCCACGTAAATGCTGGAAAGGAATCTAAATTGGCCTGTCAGGCCAAAAATCTTTTGGCGAACAGCCTAGCAGTTTTGCTAGCTCGTTCAAATGCAAAGTCTTATATTTTGCCCGTGACCCGGGACTTTCAATTTGCCCGATAAAGCTGGCGGAAGTGCCTAGGTGATCTGCTATATCTTGTTGCGAAAATCCTTTGGCCGCCCGGATTTCCCGGACCTTGTTTATTATATACCAGTCGACTACATTCTTTTGGACTTTGCTCTTGGCCATTCCGAAAGGAACGAAAACAAAATTTCAAGTTCACTAATACATGTATTAGTATTTTGCTTATCTTAGCTTAATAATTACGGTTAGGCTCTAAGCATTTTTATTTTCTATTTTTGCGGTTCTTCAAGTTTTTGATTTGAGGAACATCGCTATAAGTCTCGTCAGGAAACCGCGAATTTTCAAGGGTCGAGATGATAGTGACAGCCCATTCTATATCCAATCATATAGGGTGGGCCTCTATCAGCTTATCGACCCGGGCTCTTCGCGGTGCCTCTGACGGTAAGACGGGGCCCGCCCTTTATTTTCCCTTCCTTCGGCCTCCCTCTTACATAGGACTTACATTTTGTTGAACCTAAATGTAAGTGTCATGCTGCTTTTATCTGCCAATCGGTCAAGGCCTCCCCATGTCTTGGCAAGGGTGCGCCTGCGCCCAAAGTTCCGAGAATTGACCTATGCATATGGGCCATTTGCTTTCTTCCATGTTGGCCCCACCTTCCCTTTCCACCGGAAGGAAACATATCCCGTATTCATCCATTTAAGTGGTCAGCAATACCGAAACGAGCGCGCCAGAACGCTCCGCAAGCGGCTTGGAAAGGCCTTGAAGAGTCGACGGGATTATTACGGTTTAACCACTGAACTGTGACGGAATTCGCCGGGCGGCTGTCGTTGGTGCCGGCATTCTTAGACCTATAAAGAACAATCAGACTTATGGAACAAACAACAAGGAAGCTGAAAATCTATTCCACCATTTATCCAAAGCCCTTTGGCGGACTGCCAGGCTCCTATGCCCCTGAAACAAGGGTCCCTTTAATCAGATTGCAGGGGGTGTGGCTGCGGGAGCTTGGCTTCGAGGAAGGCGACCGGGTCATTATTATGGTAGAAAAAGAGCGGCTTGTCATCACGCCAGACAAATAAAATTGTTGCCGGGAAATCTGCCACCTATGCAAACATCCGAAGGAAAGGGTAGATCCGTTCGGTGGAAAGTACCGGCAATTTTAAACCATCATTATCCAACTACTCGTAAAACGAAGTATATGGAACAAGACAATATTTGTGACATAAAGAATCAGATGCAATTGCTGGGTATCCATCCGGAAGTACTTGCAGAAAATGATCTTACTAGGCATATCGCCGAAGAAACACAATACTTTGATATCTGCGATCAGATAATTTTTGAAGGAGAGGCAGTGCTAAAAGCCCATTTATATTTTTTTAAATCTCCGGTGACAAAGGCGTTCGTTTTGCAGAAATATAAGGCAAGTTTGTGTTTCCCGGACGATCCGGAAAAGGACAAAACGCAAATCTTTGATAGGGCGAAGGGATTCCTGGTAACTCTTAGGGAAGCTTTTAATTTGCTTTGCGGCCGGGCCGTTTTTACGGAAATAACGACGCCAAATGGCGACGAATATTCAGCCTGGATACAGCTCAATTTTGCAGAAAAAACCCTCGAAGGTAATTACCTAATCAAGCGATTTCGGGCCTATAACGGCTATGACCTGGGCCGTCTTTTAAGTAGATATCCTATTCGGGAATTGAACGATACAGGCTTAAAGGCAGACATAATAGAGGGCCTTAAACGTGGCGATTTGATACCCGTAACCTTTCTGAAACCCAGCGGTAGGAGCGAAAAGAAGTTGATTGAGTTCAACGCAGTTCATAAGACCATTACGATTTATACGGTCCGTAGAACCATCCAAAGCAAAAGGAACAGTGAGTAGCGTTTTCGGTTTTTATGAGATAAATCCGGCCCATTTGACTGGCCGGATTTTTTTCATCCGATTTTCTTGCTTCCTTTTCTCTGCCATTCTTGCAGGGCAGTAGTAAGTAAATAGCGACCAGCCGCGGATGCGTTATGGTCATACCAACCGTTAGAAACAAAGGCCATGAACAGGTTATATTCCTGGTCGGAAAGGTAGATATTCAGCTTGCGATTGCCATACGCAGGCTTTCCTTTTGGCCTGCCGCCTTTATTTTTAGTTTCTTGCCGGGAAGTATTTGGCCCTGGTTCTTGCCTATTTTCGGACGATGAATTCGTTGTCATTGGAGTCATTTTTTTCTTATTCTGGTTTTTGGCCTTAAAGAGGCGACACTGAAGCCGGGGTTTTTTACCCCAAACGTGCAACGTTTGTACATCTTGCCGGGGCATGAGGTTTTGAGACGCGATCTAATTTCCATGTCCAGCGCTTCCCAAATCGTTTTAAACCGTCTTCTTTTCGTCTTGCCGGCTTTTTAGAATTGGCTTTAGGGATAATCTTTCCTTCAAGGCCTGCATGTCCTGGCTGACTTTCCTATCGAGTATCTTGGCATAATGCTGTGTCGTCTTCAGATTTCGATGTCCGAGCATCTTTGAAACGGTCTCAATAGGAACACCATTACTCAGCGTAATCGTAGTGGCGAAGGTGTGACGAGCAATATGAAAAGTCAAGTATTTGCCAATCTGGCAGGCATCGGCGATCTCTTTGAGATACTGATTCATCTTTTGATTGCTCAGGATCGGCAACACTTTATCCTTATCACGACAAAGCGGATGGTCGAGATATTTATCCAAAATCTGCTGTGCCATGGGTAGAATTGGGATACGGGACGGCGTGTCTGTCTTCTGCCTGCGGGTGAAGATCCACTTGCCCCCGTCGATACCGGTGCTGATCTCCGACCGTTTCAACTTTTGTAAATCGGCATACGCCAGACCGGTAAAACAGCTGAATAAAAAGATATCCCTTACCTGACTTAGGCGCTCAGTGACGAAGCTCTTGGCCGCCATTCGCTCCAATTCTTCAGCCGTTAATGCCTCCCGTTCTACCTCCCGCAAGGCCATATTAAAACCCATGAACGGATCACGCTGCAACCACCCATTCCGTAGCGCCCGGATCGCCATCTTCTTCAAGCAGGCGATATATTTCATGGTCGTATTGTGCTCCACATGCCGGACGCTCTTGTACCAAAACTCCAGTTCGGTAATGAATTCATAGTCCAACTTGCGGATGTCGATGTCATCTAATTTATACTTCCATTGCAGAAAAGTGCGGGTGTGTTTCAGCACCGTATTGAACTTTGTCAGCGT